>ERZ507084.10-NODE-10-length-237689-cov-23.9736_pt1 | contig 237689 bp, 222 predicted proteins | sample MGYA00513972_ERZ507084 | MGnify/ENA metagenome assembly ERZ507084
CCGCCGTGTACGGAACCGTACGCACGGTGGTGTGAGAGGTCGAAATTTCTGCGAAAGCAGAAATTTCTCCTACTCGATTGGTTGGTGTAGATTTACAAAATAATATTGCAAATAAGATATAATTTCTGTTTGGTTGCTGGAAAAACAATAGGAGAGCAGCAGATTTCATAATATATATAATTGCATATAACATAGCTTATACGCAATTATGCAGCGAAATTCGAGAGTGGTCTTTATTTTGTTGTTTATAAGTTCTGCCGCCTCCGTAACCCCAAATGCATTATTCGAAAAATCATTATCGCCATATACAACATAACAAATCTGGAATATATAAGTTGCTACGCATTTTATTTGTAAATTCTTTTCAAAATCACTTCTCGCATTATTTCATTGCAATACAAGGTACTTATTTATAATTGCGTAATGATATTTCAGTCATTTCGTAACCAATCTGCAAAAACATTTTTCTTACAAGCATTTTGCAACCATATAGCGTCTATCATTTCCATACTGCTTTCAGAATGAATAAGCCATTGAAGAAACCAAATCCGTTGCAATGGCCAGTCAAAAACTGGAGGTAAAGTTTGAAACAAAGAAATAGTGGTTAGAAAAAAGTAAATTGTATGGCAAACAAGCCATCTTACGGTGGCTTCAAAAAGAAAATATAGACACAACATCTAATTCATGGCAGGAACGATATCATCTAAATCTGAAAGTATGTGCCAGATAGCGGTCAGGAGCATACGGCAGATTGCGATAATGGCTTTCTTGTGACCACGGTGCGATTTAATACGCTTATAGCGGCCGGTTATTTCAGGATGTTTCTTAGAACGCAATAAACCATTTGCAACTTGTACCAGAATGGGTTTAATATAATTACCAGCACGGGAAATTCGAGTTGATTTGATTCTTTTGTTGCTTTGGTCATTGCGCGGACAACATCCTGCCCATGAAACGAGGTGCTTAGCTGAGGGGAAAACAGACATGTCACCTCCGATTTCAGAAAGGATTTGAATGGCAGTCATTGGATTTTTATCAAATCCGGGAACTGTACGAATTAGATCAAGAGCGGCCTGGTATTTATCAGAGAGACGAAGGATTTCCCGTTCTATTTCTTCCAGATGCATCACAGAATTATTTGTCTTTTCCAAAACATTAAATACAGGGATCCAATACTTTCCGGTAGATTCCATACAGACTTCAGAACAATTATACTTTGCAAGCCAATCACACAGTTCCTTCAATCCTTTGGAAAAGGAAGAGAAACGAGCTTGTTTGTAATCGGTTCTGCCGTTTGAATCGGTGATGCCAATGCAAGCGTAGATCCAGGTTTTGTGGACATCAAGTCCACAGCAGTTAAAACGAAAAATTTTGAAAGACAATAAAATAGCCTCCTAATTTTATTGAGATAAAACCGACAGGGGCTGGCCATCCGGCAAAATCGAGTCGACTTTGGAAGAGATAAGTTAACGGGCTACGGAATGCGCCATTCATTGATGCCTTAACAGATGACCGACGACATATATTTATGCGAGGTTGCCGCTATACAGTCCTGCCACTCACCTCCATGTGTTCTGTAGTGTGTCGGTTTTATAAAAGAAATTTTATCAGAAGGGGAATAGAATTGAAAAGCGAAAAGTAGTGACAGGGTTTCATAACCCCATCGGTGCCTTTCGCAGAAAGGTGGTTTATATTTATGAATATTTGATGACAAGCATCAGTCATTTAGTTGGCTGGTGCTTTTTTGATGGAAAGAAGGTGGTTTCTTGTATCTGGTGAGCAAGGAATTCCTGCAGGCGGTGCAGGAGAACACCCGAAACTTTTACTGGACGGGGAAGGTCACGACGAAGGCGGGAGTGGAGTATCCGTTCACCTATGACGATATCGTGAAGGGGAGCGGGTATGTCACGGCGCAGTGCTGCGGCAGTTCGGAGAACGAGCCGGGGACGGTGTATGCCGCCGAGATGGGTATTTATTTGTACTCTAAGATCGGCCGGTACACGCTGAAGCGGACAGTGAACTGCCTTACGAGCAGCTTTCTCGGGTGGTCGCCTGCCTTGAGGCGGGCAGTGGGAAAGGATCTGATTTTATACCCTGCTGTTTATGGTAGCCGGGCATTCGATACACCTCTGTATTCTACATTTCATAGGTTGACATCAGGAAGCTGATAATTATAGCTCTGCCATGACATTGCTGCGGCAGCAGCCTGCATGTCGTGGATCAGATCTGTACTATGTAATTTGTCCAGAATTCTGCCGGTTGCTCCGGATATACTAATGGCAAAGCCAGGATCTTCAAAACCTTTAAAAACAGGGAACCCCACACATGTGAGACCAATTTCAATTTCTTCGTTATCCATAGAATATCCGCGCTCCCGGCTTAGCTTCAGCTCGTTTAATAGCGCTTCTCTCCGGGTGATTGTATTGTATGTCTTTGCCTTGAGGGGGAAGGAAAGGATTTGGTCAATTTGTGCTTCTGTTTGTAAGACAAAAGGCATTTACCTACGCCGGTACAATACATGTAGTTTTTAACACCCATTTGAGTGTTGATAAAAATAGATGAGTCCGATTCTACTTTATCCAGGTAAATGACGCTGTTATCAGACTGTACTGCACTGTGTACCGTTTCATGATATTTGTGAGAGAGCTGTTCAAGAAAAGGATGTGCAATCCGTATCAGGACATGATTCATTTTAAGCGCATTGGTGAGGATAGTCCCTTTTTCCGCTCTCTCTTTAAGTCTATGGGGTATTCTGATTATGAACTGGATCACAAGCCGCTTATAGGTATTTCCAATACATGGACATGCCTGGGCTCCGGTAAACGGCAGATACGTGATGCTTTTCCGCTCATAATGTGATAAAATAACTAGAATATCGAATGAATATACAAAATTCCGGAGGTAACAGCATGAATAAGATGGAACATATAACCGTTGTGTATTTCAGCCCCACAGGCGGAACCAGAAAAGCCTGTCTCAGCCTGGCCATGGAGATGGGGAAGAAGGTAAAGGATGTGGACCTTTGCAGCCTGGAGGGAGAGTATTCCTTTGGACCGGAGGATACCGTAATTGTGGGTGTGCCTGTGTTCGGCGGCAGGATACCCGGATATGCGGCGGAGAAGCTTACATATCTGAAAGGCGGCGGGGCAGCGGCAGTGACGGCGGCTGTCTACGGCAACAGGGCCTTTGAGGACGCCCTGCTGGAACTGGACGACTGCTTAAAGACGCAGGGATTCAGGATTGGGGCAGGGACAGCGCTGCTGGCAGAACACTCCATGGTCCGGGACGTTGCGGCAGGCCGGCCGGACGGCAGGGACCAGAAGGAAATGGCTGACTTTGCGGCCAAAATTCTGGAAAAGCTGGAAGGGGACGGCTGGCAGGAGCCCCAGGTTCCCGGAAACCGTCCTTACCGTGACTGGAAGCAGATGCCGGTGATTCCGCTTACCAACGCATCATGCATATCCTGCGGGCTGTGCGCTGCCAGATGTCCTGTACAGGCCATTCCTGTGAGCAATCCTTCCTCAACGGACCAGTCCCGCTGCATCCTCTGTATGCGCTGCATTTCCGTCTGTCCGATGAAGGCCAGAAGCCTGCCTGAGCAGGCCTGCGCCATGCTGGAGCAGAAGCTTTCTTCTGTCAGGGATATCAGACGGGAAAATGAGCTGTTTTTATAATCCACCTATTGAATCCCGGTGCATTTCGGATTATAATCTTAAGATGTACTTGTAAAAGGATGGAAAGCGGGTTTACAAAAAAGGGAAGGCATTGGAGAAAAGATGATGAAAACAAAGAAGACCCTGAAAGAAACCGTGGTGGAGGGAATCTATCGGGAGATAGAAGAAGGTATCTATAAGCCTAACGATATCATCCATGAAGGGGAAATCATGGAAAAGTATGCCATGAGCAAATCGCCGGTGCGGGAGGCCCTTATTGAGCTGTGCAAGGATAATGTACTGAAAAGTATACCAAGGGTGGGCTATCAGGTGGTTCCGGTGACCTTGAAGGAGATACTGGATCTTCTGGAGTTCAGAATTGATGTGGAGACAGGCAACCTGAGGCGGCTGTGCCAGAGGATTACCCCTGAGCAGATAGAACATTTAAGACAGCTGGACACCATCACAAAGGATAACCACGAGAGGAGGGTGGCCATCCATTGGAACCGGAACACGGATTTTCATTTAAAGCTCTGTGAGATGGGTGGAAACGGTTACATATGCGATGTGATTGCCGCAGCCCTTCAAAAATCCTGCTCGTATATTTCCCAATATTTCCAGACAGCCTGGAAGAAGAATGCCGAATCCAACAGCTTTTACCACAGGGAAATCATTGAGGCCCTGGAAAAACGTGATACGGAGCGGGCCGTTGAAATGCTCCAGAAGGATATACTGAATGTAAAGGAGCAGATTCAGGAGAATTATTCTCTTTGAGTGCAGGCCGCGGGATACGGGAAAATGCATAAATGTTAAGGATGTAAGATTGATGACGTCAATTTTACATCCTTTTTTTGAAGCAAAAATCGAACACTGTATAAAAATGAACAAAAATAATGCTGTATGGCGAAAATATTTTATATAAATGGATAAAAAATATTTGACATGGCCGGTCGATGGTGTTATAATCACGATTAGTAAGATTACTAATAATATCAGTAATGTGATTAATGGAGGAGACAGCTATGACAAAAAAAGAGAGAGTGACAGCAGCCATTCGGGGAGAAGAGGTTGACAAGATACCCAGCGGTTTTTCCCTGCATTTTCCTAAGGAATCAGCTTTTGGAGACGCAGCCGTAAAAGCTCATCTGAAATTTTTTGAGGAATCAGATACGGACATTCTTAAAATCATGAATGAGAACCTGGTTCCCTATATGGGAGAGATTAACCATGGATCCGATTACAGCATGGTAAAAGAGATGACCATGGAGGACGGCTTCATGCAGGACCAGGTGGAGCTGGTTAAGAAGATTCTGGCCGGATGCGGCAGGGACGCATTTATCCTGGGTACCCTTCACGGCATTACGGCGTCAGCCATCCATCCCCTGGAGAAGATGGACCCCAACTATACATACGATCAGGTAAGGGAGAAGCTCTGCCGCCTTTTACATGAGGATGAGGATACGGTACTGGCAGGGATGAAGCGCATTGCGGACGTGATGTGTGAACTGGCCGGGACATACATTGAACTGGGCGTGGACGGCGTATATTATGCGGCCCTGGGCGGCGAAACACGGTTCTTCACGGATGAGGAATTTGATAAATGGATTAAGCCCTTTGACCTGCAGATTATGAAGGCCATCAAGGACGCGGGAGGCTACTGCTTCCTCCACATCTGTAAGGATCAGCTGAACATGGACCGCTATAAGGATTACGGCCCCTACGCGGACGTGGTGAACTGGGGCGTATACGAAGCGCCGTTCAGTTTAGAGGACGGACGGAAGATGTTTGCGGGAAAAACCATCATGGGCGGCCTGCCGAACCGTCACGGCGTACTGGTGGACGGTCCGGCAGAGGCAGTGAAGGAAGAGACAAGGAAGGTGATTGAGGACTTCGGAAGAACCCATTTCATTTTGGGAGCTGACTGCACCCTTGCCACAGAACAGGATATGGACCTTTTAAAGGCAGCCGTAGAGGCAGCCAGGGAATAATGTAACAGCCAATATCAAAAGGAGGAACAGAGAATGATGAAAAGAAGGTTAGCAATGGCACTTGCGGTATCCATGGTGGTGGGCTCTCTTGCGGCCTGCGGCGGCAAGACCGACCAGGCAGGCACCACCGCGGCATCCAAGGCAGAGAACGCCCAGGGCGGCCAGAGCGGGACGGCTGAGGGCGCTAAGGCGGCGGACGGTGAAAAGACCGTATATCCCGCGGGAACCCTGGTGGTGTATGCCATGGGAAACCCGCAGTACAGGCAGCAGTGGTTTGAGACATGGCTGGAGGACCACAAGGATATTGCGCCGGACGTGAAGATTGAGTTTGTCCAGACAGAGGGAACCGCGGACATCCGCGAGAAGATTACCATGACAGCATTGTCGGGAGCCACCGAGGACCTTCCCGACGCAGCTATGCTGGACCCTGTAACCATCATGGATTTGGCAGGCGCAGGCCTCTTAAAGGATGAGACGGAATATCTGACTCCTCTACTGGATAAGATGGTAGACGGAGCCGCCACAGACGCCACCATCGGCGGACGCATTTACGCGCTGCCGGATTCCGTAAGGCCCCAGGTGCTGTTTTACAACCAGGAGATTTTTGACAAGTACGGCGTGGACGCGGAGCAGATGAAGACCATGGAAGGCTACATAGAGGCAGGACGCCAGCTAAAGGAAAAGAGTAACGGGGAAGTTTACCTTTCCTACATTGATCCAACCAGCAAGACCTGGAGATACTGGGGCCGCAGAGGACTTATGCCGTCGGCAGGCGCTAAAATCTGGGATGAGAGCGGCGAAGTTGTAATCGGAAGCGACGAAGGGACGCAGAAGGCATTGGGCGCCCTGGACACCATGAATTCCGAGGGATTGCTGTTAAAGACAACCATCATGGAACCGGCTCTCTACGACGCCGTCAACAAACAGCAGGTAGCCACGTTCTGCATCGGCGCTTTCTGGGATGAGTTCATGAGAAAGAACTGCGAAGCCACCAAGGGACAGTGGAGAGTCATGTCCGCTCCTGAGTTTGAAGGCGTTGGCAAGGCAGGCGCTCCTGTATCCCAGTACATGGCCATCATCGAGAAGGGCGACAATCCTTACTCAGAGCTGTTCCGCCAGATGTGGTATGATTTCACCTTTGACACACAGGCAAAGGAAGTATGGGTAAATTCCATGGAAGAACAGAACGCGCCATATTCCAACCCTGTATCCAGGGAAATGCTGGAAGACCCGTTCTGGAAAGAGCCATCTGACTTCTACGGCGGCCAGTCCTTCCGCGAGATGGAGGGCAAGTGCCTGGAGAACGGCGCGGCAAACCTGGTGGTGACACCTCAGGATGCGGAGGCAGATGAAATCATTTCTGCCGAGTTGGAGAAGTACGTTGCAGGCAACCAGTCCATGAGCGAAGCCATCGCCAACATGGATAAGAACTTAAAAGCTAAGATCGGCAAGGCTGAAATCAGCCAGTAATGCATGAAAAGGCTCCCGCCCCGAGGAGGGAGCCTTTTATAAACCTTAAGGAGGAGGCAGCGAATGTTAAAAGCACTGAAAAAATACAGGGCTCCCTATTTGTTTATCATGCCCTTTTTTATCCTGTTTCTTGTATTTCAGCTGGTGCCCACCATATGGACGTTCTACATCAGCCTGACGAACTGGAAGGGAATCGGGACTCCGGATTTCTGCGGGTTTGACAACTACAGGAAAATGCTGATTGACGATATGTTCTGGGAATCCCTGGGCAACACAGTGGTCTACTGGCTCACCGGACTGGTATTCATTATCTGCTGTGCCCTGCTCATCGCGTCCCTATTAAACAGCAGATACTTAAAGAGTAATTCCGCCAGGGCATTTTTCAAGACGGCTACCTTCCTTCCGAATATATGTGCAGCCATTGCCATGGGTCTTATTTTCCGAATGCTGTTTGATGAAAACGTGGGCCTGGTCAATGAGCTGGTGACAATGTTCGGGGGCAGCAGGCTCCCCTGGCTTACCAGCACCACATTTTCAAAGATACCGGTCATTATCCTGAATGTCTGGAGATATACCCCATGGTTTACCATGATTCTCTTATCAGGACTGCTTAACATATCCAAGGATTACTATGAGGCAGCCACGGTGGACGGGGCCAACGGGTGGCAGCAGTTCTGGTTTATAACCCTGCCGTCCTTAAAGAACATCCTGTTTTTCTGTTCCGTCACTCTGACAGTGGATATGTGGAAGCTGTTCAATGAATCCTATATTCTTCCGGGGCCAGGAACCTCCAACTCATCCCTGTTCCAGTACATGTATGAGTCAGGCTTTAATGTATTCAACATGGGTTATGCATCGGCAATCGGCGTTATCCTGATTCTTATTCTGATTGTCATATCCATCATCCAGTTTGTGGTAAGACACAAGCAGGGCGAAATATAGAAGGAGGGAATGAAATGAACAGAAAGAAAAATACGTCTGCTGTCCTGGTTTACGGCGTACTTGTATTTATTACCATTATCTGCCTGTTTCCCATTGTGTGGATGTGCCTGATTTCCATAAAGAGCGCCAGTGAGAGCATTACGGGATTCAATTCCCTGATGGTTTCAAATCCCACCATGGCAAACTTTAAGCGCCTGTTTGAAATGATTCCTGTTGGACAGAATGCCTTTAACAGCGTGTTCACCACCATCATGGGAACCATTACCTCCCTGTTTTTCTGTGCCCTGGCAGGCTTTGCCTTTGCAAAGTACAGGTTTCCGGGCAGGAAATTCCTTTTTTACTTTGTCATTGCCACCATGCTGGTGCCGCCGGAGGTGGGAAGCGTGCCTTTGTTCATCATCATGAAGAAGGTGGGACTGATTAACAGCCTCTGGTCTCTGGTAATCCCCAGGATTGCCACTGCGGTGGGTATCTTTTACATGAACCAGTACATAACAGATGTGCCGGATGAACTGGTGGAGGCGGCCAGGATTGACGGATGTTCTGACTTCGGCATCTTCACCAGAATCATTCTCCCGGTTATCAAGCCGGCCATGGCCTCATGGGGAGCCATCACCCTGATTGCCAGATGGAACGATTTCTTCTGGCCTCTGCTGTACTTAAGGAAGCAGGCAAAGTACACGCTGATGGTGACGATTTCACTGCTGCCGGTCAGCGAGGGGTTATCCACCCCGTGGCCCGTTATACTGGCGGGCACCACCCTGGTTATCATACCTATCATCATCCTGTACCTGATTCTGGAGAAGTTCCAGAAGGCGGGTATGATGGAGGGCGCTGTTAAGGGATGACCTGGTGCGTATAAAAGCACATGGATAATCCAATGTTTTTTGCCTATGATTATGGCATAAGCAAAGACAGGAAAAGCAACAGCATTTTCAGGAATATTGCATAGGTGGTAAGCCTGGACGGACAGCGGTTCGCTGCCCGGAGAGAAAAGCAGAGGGATAAGTCCGCAGGCTGCGCGGGGTACATCAGCGCATTTCATGTGCCCGCGGCCCCGCGGCCCGGTACCCCTATGCATCTTACGGTATCCGGATACCACCTTTATTTTTATAACCGTGAAAGGGTCTTACACCCCCTGTATAACCGGCTGTATCTGCCTGCCCTCCAGGGCCTCCTTCAGGGTGTTCTCTATGAGCCCGGTACGGGCAATCATGGAGGTGGGCTTTTTTACCGGGTCGTCCTGGCCAAAGGGGACAAAGTAGATGTTCTTCATGTTGAACAGCAGGCCGATGTTCTTAAGGTTGATGCCCAGGGCATCGTTGGTGGATACGGAAATCACCAGGGGCCTGCCGTTTCGCAGATGTGCTTTCGCGGCCATGAGGACCGGGGTGTCCGTTATTCCGTTGGCCAGTTTTGCCAGGGTGTTGCCGGTGCAGGGGGCGATGAGGAGGACATCCAGGTACCCCTTTGGACCAATGGGTTCGGCCTCCTCGATTTTCAGTATGGGCTTCATTTCCGTGATGGCTGTTATCCGGTCCATAAACTCGCCGGTATCCCCAAAACGGGAGTCCGTGGACTGGACGCTCCCTGAGAATATGGGGTGCAGGACGGCTCCTGTCTCCTTCAGATGTCTGATTTCCTGTTCTATCTTTGCAAAGGTGCAAAAAGACCCGGTGACGGCCAGGCCTACATGTTTTCCTTTTAATTCCATATTGTTCTCCTTATTTCTTGCTGAGTCTGTGAATCCCGGATATGCTCCATGACGGCCTCATAAAGAATGATGGCAGAGGAATGGGGGGAGTAACGGCCAGGAAGTCCGGGGCATAATCTGGCCCGTATATTCCGGCGTTTAAGGGCCTGGAAGTCCACCCCTCCCGGAGCGGAGGCAATGTCGATGACAGACGCATTTTCCTGAAGCTGTTTTGCCAGGGCACCATCCAGTACCAGGGACGGTATGGTGTTGAATATAAAGTCAAACTCTCCTATGACGGATTCCAGTTCCTTTAACAGGCAGGTATCGTATCCCAGACAATGGGCCTGGACCAGCCGGTAGGCATCGCGGCCTGCCACGGTTACGCCGGCACCCATGCCCTTCAGCCGATCGGCCAGAATGGAGGCGCATCTGCCGTATCCGGTTACCAGGCAGCGGCTTCTGTAAAGGTTCACCGGACTTAAGGCTATGGCCTCTGCCACGGCGCCCTCTGCGGTTGCCACGGCATTCCTCCATGCCACCTCCTCCATCCGCATGAAATCATGGCAGGGAATGGAAAGAGAATCACAGCGCTCCCTGACAGAGGAAGGGATATTACCTCCAAAAAGTATATGGGTGTTTTTCAGGCAGTCCGCGAGGGCTTGTATTTCCAGGCCGGGCAGGCTGTTTTCTGAGAAGATGGTTTTACCGTCCTTTGTAAAAGGAACGGGGCAGAGGATGATATGGGAATCTTCCATGGCTTCTCTGAGAGAGAAGGGGGAAGAGGGTCTGTCATAGTAAAAGAGGGTCCTGGCTCCGGACTGACTTAGAAGCCGGTTCAGGCAAATCTGCCTGGAATCTCCGCCCAGTATGAGGAATTGATGCATGGATACGCTCCTTATGAGATTGGTTTCATATTGTCACTATATGACAGAAGGAAATAATTGGTACCATAAAGATGAGTTTGTCATATTTTCATAGTATAATGATTGAATCGGGAGACTTATGTTTATGAGACACAGTATTTTTGAGGGCAGCGCTACAGCAGTGGTGACGCCCATGAACGGATATGGAAATCTTGATTTTGACGCCTTTGGAAGGCTTTTGGAATGGATGATAAGGGAAGGGACGGACGCTGTGGTGGTGAACGGTACCACCGGGGAGTCGGCCACTCTGGACGACAAGGAAAAAATGGCTGTCATCCGCTATGCCGTAAGGCAGGTGGACGGCAGGATTCCTGTTATCGCGGGTACGGGGAGCAACTGTACGGAGCATGCGGTGGAGCTGTCCAGAAAGGCCCAGGAGCTGGGGGCGGATGCCCTGCTGCAGGTGACGCCCTATTACAATAAGGCATCCCAGGATGGGCTGGTGCGCCATTTTACCCAGGTGGCGGACCATGTAAGCATACCCATCCTTTTATACAATGTGCCAAGTCGTACCGGGGTGACCATCCAGCCGGAAACCTACAAGATTCTGTCGGAGCATCCCAATATACGGGGGACAAAGGAGGCCAGCGGCAGTCTGTCCCTGATTGCCAAAACAGCGGCTTTGTGCGGGGAGGGATTTGATATTTATTCCGGCAATGATGACCAGACCGTCCCCATCATGTCCCTGGGCGGCAAGGGGGTGGTGTCGGTGCTGGCAAATATCATGCCCAGGGAGATACATCAGATGTGCCGTCTGTACCTGGACGGAGATGTGAAGGAGAGCAGGCGGATGCAGCTTAAGCTTCTGGAAATCATGGAAGCCCTGTTCTGGGATGTAAATCCCATACCGGTGAAAGCAGCTCTTTGCATGATGGGAGTCTGCGGGGATGACCTGCGCCTTCCGCTGACGCCCATGGAGCCGGAGCAGAGGGAGAGACTGGCAGAGGTCATGAAACGGCAGGGAATCAGTCTGAAAAAAGAATTGCATAATCAGACAAATCTGCTATAATAAAGGGAGTGAAAGAATAGCAGTTTGGAGCTTTATGCACAGAGAATCAAAAGCCGGCAGCAACCATTGCTTCAGGGTGTTTCTGAAAATGTCAGATGCCTTTTAATAATGGTTTGCCCGGCTTTTATCTTTGAGGACGTTATTCTTTGAAAAATATAACCAATCAGAAAAAAGGGGGCATATCATTGGACCAGAATCAGCTTCACTATGGGATATCACTGAAATTATATTTTGAAAATAAGGCATTCGGACCCGGCATGTCAACACTGCTGAGGGGAGTGGAATCCACCGGTTCCCTTCAGGGGGCGGCTCAGACCATGAGCATGGCTTACAGCAAAGCGTGGAAGATGTTAAAGGAGTCGGAAAAGGCATGGGGGTTCATGCTGACGGAGCGGGAGACTGGAGGAAGGGACGGTGGCGGTTCAACCCTTACGCCTCAGGCTGTCCGGCTGTTGGAGGCATATGACGCCTTCATGGCAGAGACAAGGCAGGAACTGGACCGGTTATTTGAAAAACATTTTTCCCGGGAATGGGTGGAAGATCTGAAGCAATCTGCTGAGCTGGCAAAAGAATAATTTAAGATGGAAGGAAATGGATGTAAAATGACGGAACGTACAAAACAACTGGTAATTGTAAGAGGCGGCGGTGATATTGCTACGGGTACCATCCATAAGCTTTGCCGCTGCGGATACCCGGTGCTGGTGCTGGAGTCGGGGTATCCCTCGGCAATCCGCAGATGTGTGGCCTTTTCCGAAGCAGTATATGACGGTACGTTTGAGGTGGAGGGAATCACCTGCATCAAGGCTTCCGGTTACGATGAAGCCTGCACCATCATGGAACAGGGAGCAGTGCCCGTCATGATTGACGAGAACTGCGGGGTGCTGGAAAAAGTGCGGCCCTGGGCGCTGGTGGATGCCATCCTGGCAAAGAAAAACCTGGGTACCACAAGAGATATGGCGGATAAGACCATTGGACTGGGGCCGGGCTTCATAGCCGGACAGGATGTGGACCTTGTGATAGAGACCATGAGAGGCCACAATCTGGGGCGCATCATTGGAAACGGAAGCGCAGCCCCCAATACCGGAGTTCCCGGAGTTATCGGCGGCTATGGGGCTGAGAGGGTCATTCATTCCCCGGCCAAGGGGATTTTCTTTGGCAAGGCCCTGATTGGGGACATGGTGGAACAGGGCCAGGCCATTGGCGTCATTGTGACCGGACAGGGCGAGGTCACGGTGGAAGCTTCCCTTACAGGGCTATTGAGGGGAATCATAAAAGACGGGTATCCGGTAGTGAAGGGATTTAAGATTGCTGATATAGACCCCAGAAAAAATGAATATGAAAACTGCTTCACCATATCGGACAAGGCCAGATGCATTGCGGGCTCCGTGGCGGAGGGCCTACAGATGCTGGAGGTGAAGCAGGGGTATTGATTGGAAAGCCTATACGGCACAGACCGCGCATTTTTCTTCCAGGATTTCTGTGAGGGCTGTGCCGCTGCTGGTATGGCAGCGGACAATCTCCGTGCCGCTTCCCACCTCGTCCAGGGCGCAGCGTATCATTTTGTGGGACACAGTGTTGGTAAACAGGACCAGCAGGTCAGGACTGCCAATCTGTTTATCCAGGCTGGCGCTCATTTGGGTAAATACTTTTGCCTTACACTTGTAATTCCTGCAAATCTTTTTATATTGGCTTACCATGCGGTCATGGCCTCCGATAATGACAACGCTCATGTAAAATCCTCCTTTTGTGGTGTCTATTTGGTTAGTTATAACTAACTGCGTAATGACATAATACAATAATTTTGTAAAATTGTCCAGCCCTTTACATGAGAAAGTTTATCATGTTTCCGGGGCCTATTTTGTGTTGTTTTGGCATCAGGGCTCTTCACAGGAATTTTTGCCGGCAGCCGGCATTTTACAAATGGGGAAAGGTGTGATATACTATACAGATACCCCGTTAACACTTGAACAGTATCTGTTCGGAAAGGTGGGAATTTGTTTAAAAAAGGAGAATACATTCTCTATGGAACCGTAGGCGTATGCCAGGTGGAAGGCATATTGAAACCTGACTTCTCTAATAATGACAAGGTATATTACAGCCTTGTGCCAAAGTTTGACCAGGATACAACCATCTATATACCGGTAGACATCCCAAAGGTAAAGATGAGGGAAATCATGACCAGACAGGAGGCAGAGCAGTTTATACTGGCCCTGCCGTCTGTTGCGTGCAAGCGGTATGCAAACGACAAGGAAAGACCCCAGGTATACAGGCAGGTTCTCGAGTCCGGCGATTGTGTCGAACTGGCATCCATGATTAAGGAGATATCAGAGATGGAGCAGCACCGCAGAGGAAAGGGAAAGCCCCTGTCCATCCGCGAACGGGATGGCGTCAAGAGCGCCCGGAAGCTGCTGTTTGGTGAGCTGGCCACTGCCCTGGATATCTGTCCGGAGGAGATTCCGGATTATATTACCAGCCAGATTGGGGAATCGTGATATATCTGTGAAACATTTAACTATTTTAATTTAGTCTGAACTGTGGTAAAATCTTGAGTTGAAAGAATCAGATTCTTAACTTGGGAAAGGCGGCAGGAGAGATGGAAAAGAGTATGGGTACCCGTGGACAGATGTCGGAGGCTGTGTCAACGGGTATTTTTTTGACTTTGTCCGGAGGTTTTCAGGATGCTTATACGTATTACTGCAGGGGAAATGTGTTTGCCAACGCACAGACAGGCAATATCGTGCTCATGGGGAGCCATTTGGCTGCCAGGGAGTGGAACGTGGCCCTGCGGTATCTGGCTCCTGTCCTGGCCTTTGCAGGCGGAGTGTACATGGCGGAGCATGTGAAACGACTTCACCGGCAGGACAGGAGATTTCATTGGAGGCAGCTGATTGTGGCCATTGAAATCATCCTTCTTTTTGTGGTGGGATTTCTGCCCCAGGATATGAATATGGCGGCCAATATCATTGTTTCATTCGTATGCGCCCTTCAGGTCAATGCCTTCAGGAAAATCAAGGGAAGCCCCTACGCCACCACCATGTGCATCGGAAATCTGCGCAGCGCCACAGAAAACCTGTACTGGTACCGCCACACGGGCCAAAAGGACCATCGCGATAAATGTATCCGCTATTACGGAGTTATCGGCATATTTGCGGTGGGAGCCGTCATGGGCAGTGTGCTCACGGCCCATCTCAGAGAGCGCACCATATGGGTCAGCTGCGGGCTGCTGCTGGTCAGCTTCCTGATCATGTTTGTAAAAGAAGATATAGAAGGCGGGCATGTGTAAAAGCTGCCTCCCAAAGAAATGTAGATATATGGAAAAAACGGCTGAAGGGAACGGCTTAAAAATGTGGACGCATCCAGGCGGGGAGGGTTCCGGTACCTGATTGCCGCGGATATGGCTGCCAGGGGAATTGATTTTGAGGACGTCAGCCTGGTGGTGAACTACAATTTCCCCATGGGAAGGGAGGCTTATGTGCACCGGATTGGTCGGACCGGGAGAAATGGCAAAAATCATAACAGTGAAAGAGGCGGCAGAGCTGGTACAGGACGGCGCGGTTATCGGTTCGGCGGTCCAGGGAATGACAGGCTGGCCGGAGGAAATAGGGCTTGCCATTGAGAACAGATTTATGGAAACAGGACACCCGTCGGGCATCACCCATATCCACGAGGCGGGCCAGAGGGATTTCGGCCGTATGTCTGAGGACGGCAAAACCTGCCGGGGAGAGTGCGCGCTGGCCCACGACGGACTGCTTTCATGCAGCATACACGGCCATGTGGGATGTTCCTTTAAGGTGACAAAGCAAATCGTGGACAACAAGATTCTGGCCCACAACATTCCACTGGGAGTGGTGGGGCAGATTTGGAGGGAGGTGGGGCGCGGATTCCCGGGCCTTCTGACAAAGGTGGGACTGGGCACGTTCATGGACCCCAGATACGACGGGGCCATGGTCAACGAAAAGACAAAGAAGGAAGGGAAAGGGCCATTGAAAATCTTAAGACAGCGGGGGCCTCTCCGGTTATCATTGTGGCCGGATATAAAGCGGACCAGCTGATGGATTATCTGCGGCCCCTGGATATCATGTTTGTCCGCAATGAAAATTATGCCTCCGGCCAGATGTTTGATTCGGTCAAACTGGGGATATCCAGGGCTGCCGAGCTGTGCGGCCAAATCCTCATCACGCCTGCGCCCTAAAATGATACATTTCCGTATTTCAATAGGAATGACCTCATAGGGGCGTGAAAATTGTCAGGTGTGCCGCAGAGATGGAACGCCCGGCCATTTTCGCCTTAAAAGACTATAAAAACCCATATAAATTCCTATTTGCAGTGTATGTATCTTTACAAAATCGAACGCTGGTGCTATTCTATATGTAATGCGTTATTTGTAAAAATAAATAACGGGCGGAGGTTAAATAGAATGAAACTGATTCAGACAGTGGATGCGGAGGGCACCGTACTGTGCCATGATATCACACAGATTATTAAGGGCGTGACAAAGGATGCGGTATTCCGTAAGGGCCATGTGGTCACCAGGGAAGACATACCGGTCCTCTTAAGTGTGGGAAAGGACCAGCTCTATGTATGGGAGAAGGAGGATGGAATGCTTCATGAGAATGATGCGGCGGAGATTCTCTGTGACATGTGCAAAGGGCAGAATATGGAGCGTTCCCAGGCAAAGGAAGGAAAGATTGAGCTGACGGCAGCATGTGACGGCCTTCTGAAGGTGGATAACCGGGGGCTTAAGGCGGTAAACGGATTCGGACAGATGATGATAGCCGCCCGTCACGGCAATTTTGCAGTGAAGAAGGGGGATAAGCTGGCGGGGACCAGAATCATCCCTCTTGTGATTGAGGAAGAAAAGATGGAGGCGGCAAAAAGGGCGGCCGCAGAGGCAACAGGGGGATGTCCCATCCTGGAGCTGAAACCATTTTTACATAAAAAGGCAGGTATCGTTACAACGGGCAACGAGGTGTTTTACGGCCGTATCCAGGATACCTTCACCCCTGTGATCCGGGGAAAGCTTTCGGAGTTTGACACAGAGGTCATTGACCATGTGACGTGGAACGATGACGATACCAAGGTGACGGCCAGCATCCTGGACATGATACAAAAGGGCGCGGATGTGGTTGTCTGTACGGGCGGCATGAGCGTGGACCCGGACGACAAGACGCCGCTTGCCATCCGGAACACAGGAGCGGACATCGTATCATACGGAGCGCCGGTGCTTCCGGGAGCCATGTTCCTGCTGGCCTATTACCAGGTCAGGGATGGGGAAAATCCCCGTACGGTTGCCATCATGGGACTTCCGGGGTGCGTCATGTATGCCAAGCGTACCATATTTGATCTGGTCCTGCCGAGAATCATGGCGGATGACCAGGTGACGGCGGATGATCTGGCCGCGTTGGGCCAGGGCGGGCTTTGCCTTAACTGTCCGGAATGCACCTTCCCCAACTGCGGGTTCGGCAAGGGGATGTAACAAACCGTTTGAAAGGAAACAGACATGGAATTTACACATTTTGACGACCAGGGCAACGCCCTGATGGTGGATGTAGGGGATAAGGCTGAGACAAAGCGGGAGGCAGTGGCCAGAGGAAGCATCTTTATGAGCCCTCAGTGCCTGGAAAAGGTGGCGCAGGGGACCATGGCAAAGGGAGATGTGCTGGGGGTTGCCAGAGTGGCAGGCATCATGGGGGCCAAAAGAACCTCGGAGCTGATTCCTCTGTGCCATATACTGAATCTCACCAAGCTTACCGTGGATTTCACCATAAAGAAGGAGAGCAATGAGATTGAGGCGGTCTGCACGGCAAGGACCACGGGAAAGACCGGCGTGGAGATGGAGGCGCTGACAGGAGTGTCCGTGGCGCTGCTGACAGTCTACGATATGTGCAAGGCCGTGGATAAGTCCATGGAAATCGGAGACATTTACCTGGAACATAAAAGCGGAGGCAAGAGCGGGGAATTCCATAACCCCAGATGTGCCCGGAACAGGGGATGAGCAATATGAAGGATGCATTGGGTAGAACCATTGACTATATGAGGATATCCGTTACGGACAGGTGCAACCTGCGCTGTAAGTACTGTATGCCCTATGGGGTGGAGTGCGTGCCCAGATGGGATATCCTGTCTCTGGAGGAGATCCGGGCCGTGGGAATCTGCGCTGCCAGCCTTGGCATACGCCATATCAAGGTGACAGGGGGCGAACCCCTGGTGCGCAGGGACTGCTGCCAGCTGGTAAAGCAGCTTAAGAGCATACCGGGCATTGAGAAGGTAACCATAACCACCAACGGCGTACTGCTGGAGCGGTATCTGGACGATTTGACGGAGGCCGGGATAGACGGCATCAACATTAGTCTTGACACCCTGGACAGGGATCTGTATCAGAGGATAACGGGAACCGACGCCCTGGGTACTGTGACGGAAGCCGTCAGGCGGGCCTGCGCCATGCCGTTATCTGTTAAAATCAATGCAGTGTCCATTGATTTCAGCCAGATGGATGAAGAACACCGGGAAGCCGGACAGGATGGCTGGCGGCAGATGGTGGAGCTGGCAAGGGAATATCCGGTGGATGTGCGGTTCATTGAGATGATGCCCATTGGTTACGGCAGGAATTTTAAGACCATCAACCACCAGGAGCTGCTGGAGGAGATGATGAAGGCATACCCCTGTATGGAGGAGGATGACCGGGTTCATGGCTTCGGACCGGCTGTCTACTACAGGATACCGGGATTTAAGGGCAGTATCGGACTGATCAGCGCTATCCACGGAAAATTCTGCAGCGGCTGCAACCGGGTGCGCCTTACCTCCCAGGGCTATCTGAAGCCCTGTCTGTGCTATGAGGACGGGGTGGATTTGAGGCGGATACTTAGAAAAGGACAGGAACGGCCCAAGGAGGAGGGGCATTACCGGTGGCCCTATGCCGGCTGTCCGTCTGACGGGGAGCTTCAGAGGGAACTGAGGAAGGCCATGGAACAGGCTGTTTTACGCAAACCCGCGGCCCACTGCTTCGAGCGTCCGGGTCAGGTAACAGAAGCACATAATATGATTGCTATTGGAGGATAAAGTATATGTCAGAGCAGACAAAACAGAGTGTCTGTCCCACCGGAGTGGTGAAGGCCATCTGTATCAGTGATAAACGGGGAATTGAGAAGAGGGCCATAGAAGAGGGGCATTTTCTGGTGGATTTCGGTATTGAGGGAGATGCCCACGCGGGCCACTGGCACCGCCAGGTAAGCCTTCTCTCCTATGATAAGGTGAGGGTGTTCAACGAGCGCGGGGCCAATGTTATAGACGGGGCTTTTGGCGAGAACCTGGTGGTGGAGGGTATTGATTTCAGAAGCCTTCCCGTGGGTACAAGGCTGTATGCGGGCACCGTGCTGCTGGAGATGACCCAGATAGGAAAGGAATGCCACAGCCACTGCGCTATCTACAAGCGCATGGGTGAGTGCATCATGCCCAAGGAGGGCGTGTTTGCCAGAGTCATCCGGGAGGGAATCATCCGTCCAGGGGATGTGATGCGGGTGGAGCCGCCGGCGGAGGAACGTCCCTTTACGGCTGCCGTCATCACTCTCAGCGACAAGGGCGCCAGGGGAGAGCGAAAGGACGAGAGCGGTCCCGCGGCAAAGGAGTTGCTGGAAGCGGCCGGATATGAGGTGGTGGAGCTTCTGCTTTTGCCGGATGAGCCGGTCCAGTTAAAGACACAGCTTATACGTCTGGCCGACAGCCGCCAGGTGGATCTGGTGCTGACCAGCGGAGGAACGGGATTTTCCCTCAGGGACCAGACCCCCGAGGCCACCATGGCAGTGGCTGAGCGCGGCGCGCCCGGAATCGCTGAATTCATCCGCATGAAGTCCATGGAGGTGACGGACCGGGCCATGCTCAGCAGGGGGGTGTCCGTTATCCGGGGAAAGACCCTGATTGTGAACCTGCCGGGAAGTCCCAGGGCGGTTAAGGAGAGCCTTGGCTTCATCATGGGCAGCCTTGACCATGGACTTAAGATACTCAGGGGAAGCGCCTCGGAATGCGCCAGAAGCTAACGTGGGTTTGAACGCAAATTCAGACACACTCCAGAGATACAGATAACAGTGATATAGGAATACAGGCACTTGCCCGGTATAAATGCTCATCCGTTGCAGATGGGCATTTATGTGGGGAACGATATGGTCGTATGAGTATAACGAGTACCTGTGTTTGTATATAAATAATATTCTAAATCCAGGAGGATTAAATTATGAAAAAACAGATTTGCATGATGATGGCGGCAATGATGGCGGCAGCGGCCCTGACCGGCTGCTCAGGCGGGGCAAAGGAAACAACGGCGGCCCCCACCGCGGCAAAGACAGCGGCAGAGACAACCCAGGCACCTGCCGCCGGTGAAGAGACAGAAGCAGAGTCTTTGGCCGGGGAGACTATGGCAGCCCAGGCAGGAGAATCCGCGGAGATTCTGGTTGCGGCTGCCGCCAGCCTTAAGAATGCCTATGAGGATGAACTGATTCCCATGTTCCAGGAGCAGTATCCGGGCGTGGTTGTCAAGGGTACGTATGACAGCTCAGGCAAGCTCCAGACGCAGATTGAGGAAGGACTGGAGGCGGATGTGTTCATGTCGGCCGCGACCAAGCAGATGACAGCCCTGGACGAGGAAGGCATGATTGAATCCGACACCGTCACCAACCTGCTGGAGAATAAGATTGTGCTCATCGTTCCCGCAGGCAGCAGCGCGGGTTTTGAGAAGTTTGAGGACATTGAGAAGGCAGAGAGCATTGCTCTCGGAGACCCGGCCAGCGTGCCTGCCGGACAGTACGCGCAGGAAGCTCTTACCAGCCTGGGCATCTGGGATAAGATTCAGGACAAGGTAAGCTTTGGAACCAACGTGACAGAGGTGCTTAACCAGGTGGCTGCGTCCAGCGCTGACGCGGGTATCGTATACGCCACCGACGCAGCCGGCATGGCGGATCAGGTGCAAGTGGTAGCTGAGGCTCCGGAGGGCAGCCTTGGGGGGAAGGTCATCTATCCTGTGGCGGTAGTGAAGAACACGGCTCACGCAGAAGAAGCAAAGAACTTTGTGGAATTCCTTAAGACGGACGAGGCCATGAAGGTATTTGAGGAGTACGGATTCACGAAAGGCGAGTAAGGAAAAAGGGAGGAACCATCCATGGACTGGTCACCGATACTGATATCTATGAAAATAGCCAGCCTGTCGATTTTCATTACGTTTTTTCTGGGAATCTTTGCGGCATGGGCTGTGGTGAGCATGAAAAATGAAACATGGAAGCTGATTTGGGACGGCGTGCTTACGCTGCCCCTTGTCCTTCCCCCTACGGTGGCCGGTTTTTTCCTTCTCTATATTTTCGGGGTCAAACGGCCGGTAGGACAGTTTTTTATTGAATATTTCAGCGTTAAGATTGCATTTTCATGGACAGCTGCGGTGATTGCGGCCGTGGTTATGTCCTTTCCTTTGATGTACCGCTCTGCCAGGGGCGCGTTTGAGCAGGTGGACCAGAACCTGGCGTCGGCAGCCAGGACCCTGGGTATGAGCGAGTGGAGCATCTTCTGGAAGGTGCTCATGACAGGAGGCATGCCGGGGGTTGTCAGCGGAGGCGTACTGGCCTTTGCAAGGGGACTGGGAGAGTTTGGGGCCACTGCCATGATTGCGGGAAATATAGCAGGCAAAACAAGGACCCTTCCCATGGCGGTCTATTCCGAGGTGGCCGCAGGCAATATGGATACGGCGTACCGGTATGTGGCAGTGATTGTGGTCATCGCATTCCTGTCCATTATATTGATGAACTGGGCGGCATTAAGGCCCGTGAACCGGAAGGGATGAAGGGGGAACGGCCGTGAATTCAGAATACAATCTTCATTTGGAAGTTGATATAAGAAAGAAATTAAAGGGTTTCAGCCTGGACATCAGCTTTGAGGCAGGGCGGGGATGCCTGGGCATCCTGGGGCCGTCGGGTTGCGGCAAAAGCATGACACTGAAATCCATAGCCGGTATCATCCGCCCGGACGAGGGCAGGATTGCCCTGCGCTATGCCCAGGGGGAGGCGGCCGGGGGCCGTGTTCTCTATGACTCTGCCCTCAAGATCAATGAGAAGCCCCAGGTAAGGCGGGTGGGCTACCTGTTCCAGAACTATGCCCTGTTTCCGGGCATGACCGTGGAGCAGAACATCATGGTGGGATTAAAGGGGGGACGGGGAAATGTGGGGCTTAGAAGGCGCCGGCCCATGTCCCGGGAAGCCGGGGAACAAAAGGTGTCCGAGATGGTGGAACGGTTCCGGCTTCATGGTTTGGAAAAACGCTATCCGGGCCAACTGTCAGGGGGACAGCAGCAGAGGGTGGCCCTGGCCAGGAGTCTGGCCTATGAGCCGGAGGCGCTGCTGTTAGACGAGCCGTTTTCAGCCATGGATACATACCTGAGGGAAGGGCTGAGGCTGGAGCTGGCCGGCGCCCTTAAGGAGTATGACGGGGTGACCATTATGGTGACCCATGACAGGGATGAGGCATATCAGCTCTGCGATAATCTGCTGCTTATGGACAGAGGATGCGTGCTGGCAGCCGGAAGGACACGGGACATCTTCCAGAATCCGGTCACATGCCAGGCAGCCAGGCTTACGGGGTGTAAGAACATATCCAGGATTGAACGTCTGGGAGAACGCAGGATACGGGCCGTGGACTGGGATGGCCTGGAGCTGGCCACGGACCGTCCCGTGGGTGACGCCATCACATACGTGGGCATCAGGGCCCATGATTTTGAACCCCTGTCAGAGAGCGGCGCCAGGGCTTATATGGAGCGGGAAGACGCAAATCTTATAAAAGTATGCTCCCCATGTATTTCCGAAATGCCTTTTGAGTGGTATATTACTTTACAGAACGGTCTGTGGTGGAAGAAGGAGAAGGATATCCACACCCACGATACGGCGGGGGTGGTTCCACAGTGGCTCAGGGTGGCGCCGTCCGCCCTTTTGCTCCTGACAGGAGAACTTTAGAGGCATATATCAGGCCGTTATAATACTTATCAGAAAGGCGGAGCAGACTTATGAGGACAGGGGCTGTCATTATCGCAGCAGGCCATAAGAGCACAATCAGCCGTTTTCAGCCCATGCTTCCCGTGGGGGACAGCACGGTCATACGCAGAATCATCATCACACTGAAACGGGCGGGAATCGAGCCGGTGGTTGTGGTCACGGGACAGAAGGCGGACGAGGTGGAAAAACATATTGCCGGACTGCGGGTCATCTGCCTGCGCAATCAGGATTATGAGCAGACTCAGATGTATTACAGCATCTGCATGGGGTTAAATTATATAGAGGATTTATGCGACAGGGTATTCATCCTGCCTGCCAAATTTCCCATGTTCCTTCCGGATACCATACAGCGGATGATGGGTTCCCGGGCAATGGCCGCCTGTCCTGTATATGACGGGAAACGGGGCCATCCGGTCCTGGTATCCAAGGCAGCCATCGGGCCTCTTTTGGCATATCACGGTGAAAGAGGACTGAGAGGAGCTCTGCGCCAGCCTGAAATCAATGCGCAGCTGGAAGAAATTCCGGTGGAGGATGAGGGGATTATCATGGCCGTGGAATCGGACGAGGACTGCGCCCTGGGCAGTCTGGGCAGGGAAAAGCTGGCCGTATATCCCCAGGTACAGCTGACACTGGAGCGCAATGAAGGATTTTTCGGCCCCCAGGCAGCCCAGTTCCTGTCTCTGATCGGCCATACAGGCTCCATGCAGACAGCCTGCAGGCAGATGCATATGTCCTATACCAAAGGATGGAAGATTTTAAAGGAGGCTGAGCGGCAGTTAGGCTACCCTCTTTTGATTACACAGTCAGGTGGGGCGGAGGGAGGTTTTTCGCAGCTCACGCCCAAGTCTAAGGATTTTCTGGACCGCTACCTGCGGATGGAAAAGGAACTGCGCATGGAGGGGGAACGGCTTTACAAAAAATATTTTTCCGGGGAGGAAGAGACGGAGTCATGAAAACATTATTTACAGAGTTAAGACAATTACTGGAACAGGGGGAGGAAGCTGTCCTGGTGACCATTATTGCCAGTTCCGGCTCCACTCCCAGGGGAACCGGCTCCAGGATGCTGGTAAGGAAGGACGGGTCCATAGAAGGAACCGTAGGCGGAGGCGCCGTGGAGTACCAGGCTATGCAGACAGCCCTTAAGGCCATGGAGGACAAGGCTTCCTTTGCCAAAGGCTTCACTCTTACCAGAAACCAGGTGGCGGATATCGGAATGGTGTGCGGCGGAAATGTGGTGGTATATTTCCAGTACATCCGCCCCGGCGACCAGGCGCTGTCCGGTCTCTGCGGCCAGGTCCTGGATGCCCTCACAAAGGATGAGGACAGCTGGCTTATACTGGATATCACCGACGAGACATGCTGGCAGATGGGTTTGTACAGCCGAAGCCTGGGCCTGGCCGGGATTAAGGGGCTGGGACAGCTGCCGGAGGAGGAGCTTTTCAGAAGCAATGCCCTCCAGAAGGAAGTGGATGGACGTAAGTTTTATATCGAGCCCCTGGTACAGGCGGGGACTGTCTATATATTCGGAGGCGGTCATGTGGCCCGGGATCTGGTTCCGGTGCTGGCCCATGTGGGATTTAGATGCGTGGTCATGGATGACAGGGAGGCATTTGCCAATCCCCGGGTGTTTCCCCAGGCAGAGAGGACCGTGGTGGGGGATATGGAACATATCAGCGATTATGTGGATATCCGTCCCAGAGACTATGTGTGCGTCATGACCAGAGGGCACCAGTTTGATTATTACGTGCAGAAGCAGGCCATGGCTCTGCATCCTTATTACATCGGCATCATGGGAAGCAGGAACAAGATACGGGTGGTGACGGATAAGCTGCTGGCGGACGGCTTCTCCCTGGAGGAAATCCAAAGGTGCCATATGCCTATCGGCACAGACATAGGAGCCGAGACACCGGCGGAAATTGCCATCAGCATAACAGGGGAACTGATTGCTCAGAGAGCTGCCAGGATGGGCAAAAAGAGATAAATACAAAAAAAATTAGGCAATCTAAAATATTTTGCATTCATGCACAAAAAACAGATGTGTGCTCACCAAAAGATTAGATATAATGCGGATTGCTAAGCAGGTCTGCCTGACATATAATGAATCTATCACAGTGATGGGAAACATATTGGAAGGAAGGAATCAGTTATGGCAGTCATCGGAGTTATATTAGTGTTTGGTATCCTGAGTTTTGATTTGTATGGTGTAATCAGGAATAATATCCAGAAATAAGGATGGCGTAAGGCCCATAGTAAGGCCGGAGTAAAGCCGGATTAAGGCCGGACAGGATAAAATCCAGCAGGAATAGAACAGCAGCCGGAAGCGGGGGAATGCCCCTTGTTTCCGGCTGTTTTTGAATGGAAGTTTTTGAATGGAAGGGAAAATCATCTTTCCCAATTCACTGTTTTATGATAAAATAGTCAAAGTATCAAAATAAGTTTTTGTATCGACTGTAAAAGTGGAGAAAACGCCATGAGGGCTTATTTTTACGAGTATGGCATATGGACCGGAACAGACAGCCTGTGGCATGGCCTGGGGCTGGAGGGACGGATGGAGCAGGCACGGTCCGTGAAAGGACCGGGCCCTTTTGTGATATCCATGGCAGGGGCGGGAGGAAAGACATCCACCATCCGCAGACTGGCCTGGGAGGCCGTGAGACGCGGACTTAAGGTGCTGGTGGTTACAACGACCCATATGGCCCGCCCCGGTGCTTTTGGAGCCTTTGAGGGCAATGCGGAAGAAATCAGGACCGTTCTGGGATGCCACGGCCTGGCTGTGGCCGGAAGGCTGGCGGAGAAGGGAAAGATTGCGTTTACAGGCTGGGAATTATATAGGGAGGCCTGTTCCCTGGCGGATTTGGTGCTGGTGGAGGCCGACGGTTCCAGACGCCTGCCTTTGAAGGTGCCAAGGGCCGGGGAGCCGGTGATACCGGACAATACAGACATGATTTTATGTCTCAACGGCCTGTCATCCCTTGGAAAGCGGGCTGAGGACTGCTGCCTGAGGCTTGAGGAGGCCAGGGCTCTGATGAACCGCCACGGCCGCAGACACTATGAGGATAACCGCAAGCCGTGGGGCAGTGCGGCGGATGGACTTGGCCGGAATCCGGAAAACAGGGCGGACTGGGTCATACAAAAGGAAGATATGATGACACTGATAAACCATGGATATCTGCTGCCCCTGCGGGCGGACTATCCGGGAGCGGATGTCCTGCCGGTATTCAACCAGGCCGACACCCCGCAGGAAGCAGCGCTGGCTGGGGAAATGCTGGAGGGCATGGGAGAGACATCTGGGGCTGCAAGCGGACAGCTGGACCAGGACGTGTCTGCCCGGTTATTTTAAAGGATGGTTATGAGGGATGAAGATATCGTTTATCTATATGGCTTCCGGATTTGGAAGCCGTTTTGGCTCTAATAAGCTTCTGGTACCCTTTAAGGGGAAGGCGCTTTACCGTCATGGGCTTGACTGCATCTGCCGTGCGGCGGGGGAGCTGGAAAAAGAGGGGTACCAGACAGAGGTTCTGGTGGTCAGTCAGTATGAGGAGATTCTAGAGCAGGCCGAAAGCCAGGGACTGCGGGCGGTCCTTAACAGATTCAGCGGCCAGGGAATCACCGCTTCCCTCAGGCTGGGAACTGATTCGGCCTCTCCTGAATCAGAGGCGCTTCTGTTTTCAGTGGCTGACCAGCCGTATATGAGTCCGTTCACCCTGAAGGAATTCATACGTGGTTTCCGGCTGGCCGGGAAGGGCATGGGCTGTGTGTGCCATCAGGGAAAGCGGGGGAATCCGGCCATATTCGCCAGCGCTTACAGGGAAGAACTGATGGGGCTTCGCGGAGACAGGGGAGGAAGCGTAATCATGAAGGCGCACCCGGAGGATGTGTGGACCATGGAGGTTCCGGAGGAAGAACTTAAGGACATTGACCGGGCAGAGGATTTGGGAGCGGTACAGAATTGACGGCGGCATTTTTCCAAAGCTATCCGGTGCGGCCGGGACAAAACAGACAGAACAAACGGAGATGTGGTGGGAGTATGAAACAGTCGGTTAATCAATCGGACAAACAATCGGACAATCAAAAGAAGAATGATTTTTCCAAGGGCAGTGTGGTTGGAAATATCATGAAGCTGGCGGTCCCCATGACCCTGGCGCAGCTCATCAATGTGCTGTATAATATTGTGGACCGCATTTACATAGGAATGATACCGGAGAACGCCACCCTGTCCCTGACAGGGCTGGGGCTCTGCCTGCCCATCATATCCATTGTGATTGCCTTTGCCAACCTCTTTGGCATGGGCGGCGCTCCCCTGTGTTCCATTGAGAGAGGCAGGGGGAACGAAAAAGAGGCGGAGGCCATCATGGGCAATTCCTTTGTGATGATGGTGGCGGTGGGGATTCTGCTGACGGTCCTGGGCCTGATGTTCAAGAGACCCATGCTGTATCTCTTTGGGGCCAGCGATGCCACCATTTCCTACGCGGACGCCTATGTGACCGTCTATCTCATGGGCAATATCTTTGTCATGACAGGCCTGGGCATGAACAGCTTCATCAATTCCCAGGGGTTTGGGACCGTGGGCATGATGACCGTGCTTTTGGGGGCGGTCACCAATATTGTGCTGGACCCCGTCTTTATCTTTGTTTTTAACATGGGGGTGAGGGGAGCTGCCCTGGCCACCATCCTTTCTCAGATGCTGTCAGCCCTGTGGATCCTGGCCTTCCTCACCGGCAGGCGGACCATCCTGAAGCTGCGGCCTTCCGCCATGAGGCTGGACTGCGGCAGGCTGCTTCGCATCGTAGGCCTGGGTATGTCCGGGTTTACCATGTCCATCACCAACAGTCTCGTACAGATCATGTATAATTCCATGCTCCAGAAATTTGGCGGCGACCTCTATGTGGGAATCATGACCGTAATCAACTCGGTCAGGGAGGTCATTTCCATGCCTGTAAACGGCCTGACCAACAGCGCCCAGCCCGTGCTGGGGTTTAACTACGGAGCCAGGGAGTATAAAAGGGTACAGAAGTCCATTGTATTCATGTCCGTGGTCTGTATTCTGTATACAGTGGTGGCCTGGGGCTTTGTGGACTGGTTTCCGGCGTTTTTCATCCGCATCTTCAACCGGGAGGGCGATATGGTGGAGGCGGGAATCCCGGCCATACGTATGTATTTCTTTGGATTTTTTATGATGTCCCTTCAGTTTGCGGGACAGTCCGTATTTGTGGGTCTGGGAAAATCCAGAAACGCGGTATTTTTTTCCATTTTCCGAAAGGTCATCATCGTCATACCCCTTATCATCATACTGCCCACTGTATTCGGAATGGGAACCCAGGGAATACTGATGGCAGAGCCCATATCCAATTTCATCGGAGGAGGAGCCTGCTTCGGGACCATGCTGCTTACTGTGTGGCCTGAGTTAAAACGGGGCGGAGAAAAGATCCACAGCTAAAGGAGAAAGAACCAATGAAAAGACCATACATGAAGGCCGCGGCCATACTGGGGGCGGCAGCGTTTCTGTTTACATCCGGCTTTGCCAGGGCAGAAGACCATGCCGCGGGGACAGCCGGTTATCTCAAATCAGCCACCTACTATTCCGATGACTGGGTTATCAATTTCTGGAACAGCGAGAGCCGCCATATGGACCAGGAGCTGGCCCGCATTGCGCGGGACGGCTTTAACAATATCATTCTGGTGGTACCCTGGAGGGAATTCCAGCCAGGCATGTCCCCATGTACATACAACCAGTATGCCTGGGACAAGCTGGACCGTGTCATGGATGCCGCCGCTGCCCGGGGACTGAGCGTGATGCTGAGGGTGGGATACACCTGGGATTACTGCGGGACCGGCAATGTGATGGACCGGTACCAGGGGCTGATGCAGGAGGGCACGGAGCGGTCGGCCTGGCTGGAATATGTGGGCCGTCTCTATCAGGCGGCATCCTCCCATGAGAATTTCTGCGGAGGATTCCTGACCTGGGAGGACTTCTGGAACTTCACGGATGCCAGCGCGTCCCTGGGAAAAGGGGTAAAGGGACGCAGCATGGCCAGGGACTGCGGATATGTGGATTACGCCAGGGAAAACTATGAGCTGGAAGAACTGGAGGAGATGTACGGGCACAAGCTGTCTGGCTACGACGACTTGTATTTTCCGGCAAAGGATTCCCAGGCCAGAAGCGTATTTTACGGGTTCTACGACCAGTTTTTAAATGAACTTCTGGCTGACAGCCAGACTGTGTTTCCCGGTCTGTCCATGGAAGTGCGCCTGGATGTGGACCCGGTGGAACACAAGGACGGAAGCCGGGAGGGCTTCATGCATTCCTCCACCTTCCCCAGCGGAAGCGCCGCCTATACCAGCGCGATGTACGGCATTCCCATGGGCTTCATGAATGAGCATGAACGCGTGACGGCAGCGGAAGCACTGGAAAAGGTTCCCGTGTTCCTGAACCGCCTTCATGTGTACAGCGGAGGCAAGCCGGTGTATCTGGACCAGTTCCTGTTTACGGACAATACAGTTGGATATGAGCACAATGCCCAGCTGCGGGACGATGAAAAATCATTGTATCTGGAAGGCGTTGTTCCCATTCTTAAAAATTCTACCATGGGATACGGCATATGGACCTACCGGGATTACGGGGACAATAAGCTGTTCAACGCCCAGTTTGCCCTTGGCGCGGACGGATGGCGTTTTTCCGGAGGAAGCTATATTGTGGAGGATGAGAACGGAAAATCCGCAATGATTCCCTCCGGCGGAAATATTTACCAGAACCTGGGCAGCCGGATGACAGGCAACACAGGAAAAGATACTTATGTGAGGCTGAGGACAGGGGCAGAGGAAAAATGCAGGCTGACCATACGCATGGGCTCCCAGACAAGGACTGTGGACGTGAAGGAGGAGCGGAAGGTGGAGCTTAAGTTCAGCAGCTGCCAGCCCTCGGATTTCACCATCAGCGTAAGCGGAGGCAAAGGCGCCTATGTGGACGACGTTCAGGTATACACCTTTGTGACTCAGGGAGAGCTTTACAATATGGACGGCAGTGAAGGAAAATGCATTGAAGCACTGCGGCTCATGAATCAAAAATTATAATCCGTACATACTATCCTTGTCATTGGTAAGAATAAAGACCAGGAGAAGGAGGTAAGGACGATGACCAAGCTGGAATGCAGTGTAAAGAACTGCCTGCACAACGCTGACAACTGCTGCTGCAAGGCAGCAATTGCAGTGGATGGGAACAAGGCTAAGACAGCAGAGCAGACCTGCTGTGCGAGCTTTGACGAGAACAAGGGAGGCAAGTTCACCAACCTGTTCAAGACCCCTGAGACAAGGCTGGAGATTGCCTGCGACGCAGTAAAATGTGTCTACAATGAGGAACACCGCTGCAGTGCTGAGCGTATTGATATCAGCGGTGACGGAGCCTGCGAATGTACGGAGACAAGATGCAGTACCTTTAAGGCCAGATAGATTCAGAATCAGGACGGATGTGTGAGGGACGGGGACGTCTTGCGGGGAACCGGAGGGCGTCCCCGGCCTTTTGCCGGTGGCAGGGTGGAGACAAGCTTGGAGAAAAGTTTATAAGAAAAGTGTGAAATTAGAGTTGACAAATACGTTCAAATGTAGTAGATTAATATAAGTTGTGAGAACGACTGACAGGAAAGCAGGTATCCGCCTCACCCTGGCACGAGTAAGTGACCCGGGTTTATAGATGAAACGATGTGCTGTATTATTTCCGGAGATTTCCAGGTGAGACAGGGCAGCAGATGGTTTTATGTGAGGAAGTGGATAGCCGGGCTGTCCGCTTTATTTTTTGCCCTACAGGGAAAGAACGGGGGCATGCTGATTCCAGAACAACATGACTTATTTGGAGGTGTACGACTATTAGCGAATTAATGATTAACGAGCAAATCAGAGACAAGGAAGTACGGCTGATTGGCGAGGACGGGGAGCAGTTAGGCATCGTGCCGGGAAAAGAGGCGCTGAGGCTGGCTCAGGAAGCAGAGCTTGACCTGGTGAAGATTGCACCTACGGCAAAGCCGCCGGTATGTAAGATTATCGACTATGGCAAGTACCGTTATGAACTGGCACGCAAGGAAAAAGAGGCCAAGAAGAAACAGAAGGTAATCGAGATAAAGGAAGTTCGTTTGTCACCCAACATTGACACCAACGACCTGAACACCAAGGTGGGAGCTGCCAGAAAGTTTTTGGAGAAGGGCGACAAAGTGAAGGTAACACTTCGTTTCCGCGGTCGTGAGATGGCCCATATGTTCAAGTCCAAATACATCCTGGATGATTTCGCTGAGAGTTTAAAGGATATCGCAGTTATCGATAAACCCTCCAAAGTTGAAGGAAGAAGCATGGTTATGTTTTTAACTGCAAAACGTTAAAATAGAAAGTTTTAAGGAGGAAATTTACAATGCCAAAGTTAAAAACCAGCAGAGCAGCAGCAAAGCGCTTTAAAAAGACAGGAACCGGTAAGTTAGTCCGCAATAAAGCTTACAAGACTCACATCTTAACTAAGAAGTCCACTAAGAGGAAGAGAAATCTTAGAAAAGATATCGTTACCGATGCTACCAACTCAAAGGTAATGAAGAAGATTTTACCATATCTGTAGGTTTGAATTGTAGAAGGAGGAATTACCGATGGCAAGAGTAAAAGGCGGTTTAAATGCAAAGAAGAAACACAATAGAGTCTTAAAGATGGCTAAGGGCTACAGAGGCGCCCGTTCCAAGCAGTACAGGATTGCAAAGCAGTCCGTAATGCGTGCCCTGACCAGCTCCTACGCAGGCAGAAAAGAGAGAAAGAGACAGTTCAGACAGCTGTGGATTGCGCGTATCAACGCTGCAGCACGTATCAACGGCCTGTCCTACAGCAAGTTCATGTACGGCTTAAAGTTAGCTGAGGTTGACTTAAACCGTAAGGTTCTGTCTGAAATGGCTATCAATGACGCAGAGGGATTCGCGAAGTTAGCTGAGCTGGCTAAGTCCAAGATTGCTTAATTGAAAATTGATATAAGAACACAGGAGGGTATTGCAGGACAAGCTGCAGTGCCCTCTTTTTTGAAACAGCCTTTTCACGGCTGATTTCTTTGCGTTTACCTTTATCCTGAACAGGAGTATGAATCGTGGCTGGGCGCAGCCGCCTGGCAGCTGACCATAGCGGCAGGCGTATTCCGGGCAGAAAATAAGGGAAAAAGCAGCCTCCAAGCGTTATAATAACCAAAGGAGGTTGTGGGCAATGATTAAGGATGCATATGTACAATACCAGTCGCGGAAAGCGGCAAAGGACCAGTTTGATGCAATGGAACTGCTGCCGGGGCGGGTGAAGATGGAGCGTAATGTCCACTATATTGACGATGAGACGGCTGCCATGAATCTGCATCTGGCCCTGATGATGGCGGCCCTGGAGGACGGGTTATGGCAGTGAGGCTGTTCATGAAAAGACCCGCTGTGCAGGGCACAGGAAAGTAAGGGAGAAAAAGAGGGACAATGAAGAAGGCGGATAATAAGAACCCGGAATAGAAATCCTTCATGTAAAATACTGGATGAGGCAGAGGCCCTGGAGGCAGTGGAGATGAACGGGGAGGAAGTGAAGCGTTTACTTAGATGGGGGGGGGGGGAGAGAGAGAACGACAGGCGGGCGCCGGATATGACCAGGCCCGCCTTTTCCTGTCTCTAATGCTCTCCTGTTTTATAATCGTCTCTTGCCCAGTTGGGAGCATTGACAGGGCCTGCTTTGGCGTTGCCGTTTTTGGCAGCCCCCTGGATTTCCGGAACCTGGGCCTGCTCATTTTTGGGGTGTTTCATTTTGTGGTGGTTCTCGGTCCCGTGATTATCAGCGTCGTAAGGGCTGGGTCTTCTCATTCCTGCTTTTGCCATGATGATACCTCCTGTCCGTAGTAGTTTTTGTAAGATTGGCGGAAAATATTCGGCAGTTTGTCCCCCTTCTGATGTTGTATTGTATTTTTTACTGCCATACTTGCATATTCGATACAGGACAACGCGGTCTTTGCCGGTTTCCGTCAATGTACGCCGGCGGATGGACGGCATATAAAAGAACCGGATAAGTTTGGCTTAGCCGCTTCACTTCACGTATCAATTTAATAGGAAAATAGAGAAGTTTAAGTATGCGGCAAATATGCACCATATCAGATAGGGAATCTGTAAATAAGCAGATAGAGGGTTAACAATGAGAAACTGCCTTATCATAATTATTATTATAAAGATTAGTGCAATGAGCCAGATAAAAGCAAATAGGAAAAGGTCCAAACCAAAAAAGATAATACTCCAACAAAAGTTGAAAAATAACTGTATACAATAGAGCAACAAAGCTTTCGATTTATTGGAGCTATTTGAAAAATAAACTATATATGAGGAAGCTCCCATCAGTATATAAAGTATTGTCCATACGACAGGAAAGATAAATCCCGGTGGGCTGAAAGCTGGTTTATTTAAAATAGAGTATGATGACATATTTCCGCTAAATAATGCAGACATTGTGCCAACCGTTAATGGGATAAGTATTGATATGATAAGAGCACTTTTATTTCGTATTTTCATATACAGATACTCCTGATGATTATATTTAGTTAATTATATGCAATGGATTTATAAATTATATGCAGATTATAGATAAGATATCCTTCAGATTTTAAGCCTATTAAGAGGTGTTATCTATATTGTTATAAGGACCAATGCATACCACGGTATGAATGAGTTATATTCCGGAGGACCTAAGTCCTCCGGAATATGGAGAGGTTAACACATATTATTTAATTCATAAAGAGAGACCACCTGGTTGTTACGGACTTGTTACATGCAATCGTTCAGTAATGGAATGATTGAATCCAGTTTTGCCTTTAATACGCCCTCGAGGCTTATAATACGGTCCAGTGTAGACTGAACGGATGTATCAATGGCCACTAAGGTTTCGTAATCGCTATAAGCCGCAACGACCTTGCTTATTTTATCACACTCTGCATTTAATATGCTGGCAAGAGCCTGTTCTTCGTTAGCAATGGAGGTAGCAATCTCCAAAAGAATCGGGCATGGGCAGCTCCTTGGACATGTTGTTGGGCAATGAATATTTCTATCATCGGTCATTATTATTATCTCCTTTCTTATCTCTCTATCGAGATAATAATATTATATGGACTAGATGAAAAAGTGTGACAACCCCTGTATGAATGCAAGAAGACAAGATATAATTTGGCGGAGATGCGCAATGCAACAGAATGCAGGAACTGTTATCTGCCTTTTGATGAAAATAAATGCATTGAAGCATGTCAGTGGTCCCGATATTGCTGAGGGCTGTTTTGATAAAGAGAAGAGGTATGAGGGGACGGTCTGGGCTCGTTTTAAAAGCTAGAAGGATTTTGGACATACATGTAATGAAATAAGGGAGCGATTAAGGGAAGAGGTGAACTATGAGGTCAGGATTTACCTTATGGATACTAATGAAATGCAAAAACAGGTATTGAAGGGCAGACAAGGAAGTCCTTTCACAGCTTATTGAGGACTGCAGAGAGGATAACGTTAAACGGGTTCTGAAATTGCCAGGCGTGGTATATGAAAATGAATAAAGTAAAGGAGGCCACGGATGGTGCCCGTGGTTGGTACCTGTTTGGCAGTGAGGGCTATATGCTGACCGGATACCAGGCGGACCCCTCTGGCGGGGTATTTTTACTCTTCCCCGCCAAGGGCGGCATGAGGGAAAATGCAGGATTACAGATGCCAGAGGCGTGCTGCGGATAGCGGAAGAGTACGACATGGTACATAGACGGTATGTGTTTGCTGCTCAAAAAATAGTAAAAAGTCGCAACTTTTTTGAAATGTACTACGTCTAATATTATGAATTTATAAAAGACAAGGAGGTTTTAAATCATGAAAAAAAGGAGTATATTTGTTGCGGCTTGTGCAACCCTGATGTTAGCTACAGGTTGCTCCGCACAGGAAAGGACAACATCCTCTGCAGCGTCCACACAGATGGTTAGCACTTCCAGGACGGAAAGCACATCGGATGCATCCTCTGCTGAAAATGACATGGCTGCAGAAAACGAGTCGACTATCACAGGCATTATCAGTGACATTAAGGATTTTATGTTTACTATCACTGATGAGAATGGAGTTGATTATGCAATTAGCTTTGAGGGAGAAAAGCCGGAGGGATTGTCTTCTGTCAAAGAAGGGGATACAGTTTCTGTGATTTATACAGGAAAACTAGAAGAAACAGAAGCATTTACCGGAACTGTGATTTCTGTGACAAAAAAGTAGTAGGTTTTAATTGTTAACTGGAAAAGCTTTGGACTAGTTAAAGAAGGAAGGACAGTATATAAAGAAGGCGCCGTAATGGCGCCTTTTGTTAATCAGGATAAATGCCTCCCGGCGGTCCCTGCGGCCTACAACATCACATGTCGCTTAAACGTTAATTCGGTTACATGATGCAGGCGGGTTCGGGACGTGTAAACAGACCTGCCTGATTTCATGCTATTTTCTACCTTCTTATACCGCCCTATTAGACGCGGCAGAGTCACAGATATGCTGAAAAACAACGTAAAACCGTACTTTTTAGCCCCACAATATTAAGGAATCGTTAATAATTATTGTTTTGCATTCCTTCCCAATATATGGTACACTGAGTCCTGTATCATATATGGTTTTTTACGGGAGCGGTTGCGGCGATGCTGGAGATATCAGGGATTTACAAGTCCTATCACAGACAGAATATTTTAGCGGGAGTGGACCTGACGGTGGCTCCGGGAGAATGTGTGGGCATCGTGGGGTATAACGGCTGCGGCAAGACTACTCTTTTGTCTATTCTGGCAGGCGCCCAGAAAGCGGACCGGGGCAGCATTCTATACAACGGCAGGGAAGCGTCGGGCCATCCGCGGGTATTCGCGGAGGAGGCGGCTTATGTGCCTCAGGAGAATCCGCTTATGGAGGAACTGACTGTAAGGGATAACCTGCTTTTGTGGTACAGGGGAAGCAGGAAGCAGATGGAATCGGATTTGAAAGGCGGAGCGGCTTCCATGCTGGGTGTGGACCGCATGCTGGACCGGACGGTGGGAAAGCTTTCCGGCGGAATGAAGAAGCGGCTCAGCATAGCATGTGCTTTGTCCAATCATGCTCCTGTCCTTATTATGGATGAGCCAGGGGCTGCCCTGGATTTGGAGTGCAAGGAAGTTATCCGGAACTATCTCAGGGAATATATGGCTTCAGGCGGGGCTGTCATACTGACATCCCATGAGCTGGCGGAGCTGGCCCTGTGTACGAAGATGTACATACTAAAAGGCGGAGTTTTAAGCGGAATCGATTGTGGCCTGTCGGCAAAAGAGCTGATTAGCCAATTTCGATAGATTCAAAACGAAAGGGCAGCCGCTGCGGCAGCATACAGGGCAGCGGGAAGATCCTTTTACAAGGGAGGAGAGAGAAATATGAAATGTACCAAGTGTGGAGCAGAGCAGGAAGCGGATGTGAAATTCTGCACCCAGTGCGGGGCTCCGATGGAACAGGACAATCAGACACCGGAAGACAACGGTCCGGACCCGGCAAAAGAAGAACCGGCAGCCGAAGCAGAGGCTGTAAAAGCGGAAGAACCGGCAGCCGAAGCAGAGGCTGTAAAAGCGGAAGAACCGGCGGCCGAAGCGGAAACCGTAAAAGAGGAAGAGCCGGCTCCAACAGCTGTGACCGTGCCGGCAGAGCCCCAGCCAAATAAGAAGTTTATCAAGGTATTGTCTGCCGTTGTCGCCATTGCCGCTGTCATTGCCGTTGCGGCGCTGGCTTATGTGAAGATGGCCGCAAAGGACCCCAAGCAGGTTGTCATTGAAGCCTTTGAAAATGTGTTCCCGGAAGGACAGGTTTATCCCTCTGAGGAGCTGTTTGGACTGAAGGACTTTGCTGAGACAGTGAAGACAGCAGACAGCCAGGGCGGCCTGACACTTAAGATGGACAGCTGCTCGGATGAGACGGTCAATGCCTATGCGGGAAGCGGACTGCGCTTCCAGGCAAAGGACGACAAGACCAATGGCAGGAGCTTCTTCAATATGGGAGTAATCTACAGCGGAATGGACCTTGCCAATCTGAACGCATATTATGGGGATGACACCCTGATGCTTGCGATTCCGGAGCTGTCCGGCAAGGTGTTTACCGTGGATCTGGGAGATGGGCTGGCAGACCGTATTAAGAATTCCCCGACCGTGGGACCTCTGCTGGAGCAGAACGGCGTGGATGTGGAAGGCATGGCCGCTTATTTCACGGAGCTGATGGACGAGGCTGAAAAGGTGCAGACAGAAGGCAAACAGCCCTTTGACATGGAGGCGCTGATTAACCGTTATAAAGAAGGGTGCAAGGCCCAGGAGAACTTCAAGGCTGCCCTGACGGTTGAAAAGGCAAATAAGGGAACCTACACCATGGATGGCGCGCAGGTGAACTGCAAGGGATACAATGTGACTGTCAGCAAAGATTCCATGATTGAATTCATTCGTCAGTCCTCTGATTTCTTCCTTCAGGATGAGACCCTGAAAGCAGACTTTATGCGTCAGCTGGAGACCACCGTGAAGATGAGCGAGCTTATGGGCGGAACCATGTCGGGAACCGGAAATATGTCCGCGGAGGAGATGCAGCAGCAGTCCTACGAGGAGGCAAAGAATATGGTGGACCAGATGATAGAATATCTGGACAAGGCGCTGACCGATGTAAACATGACGGTTTATGTGGATAAGAAGGGACGTCTGGCAGCAGTGGAGGGCTCCACCAATCTCCGTTTGGATGATACAGATGTTTCTGAAGAGGGATACCGTGCAGTGACCTTTAGCTGCCAGCTTCAGGGCGGAGCCTATCTGACCCAGAATGCTCTGGCCAGCATCACGCTGGAGGATGCCACGGATACGGTGAGTATTGATATGGTGAAGCAGGGAACCTACGATAAAAGCGTGCTGACCAGCGACCTTTCACTGGATCTGTCTGTTCCGGGTGATGGGGCTTATAATTTTACATATACCAGTACGTATGATTCCAAGGATGGAAGCTACCACCTGTCAGGCGAAGTAGGAGGAAATGGTTCGCAGCTTGTGAAGATTTCCGCAACAGGCGCAGTGGACCAGCTGGAAAAGGGCAAATCCGTCCATGTGAACATAGATTCTCTGGAGACATCCATTATGGATGCTTCCGTGAATATGGTTCTCAGCGGTGAATACTACTACCAGCCGCTGGAAGGTGAAATCAGTCCTTTAGAGGGCGAGGCCATGGATGTGCTGTCTGCCACGGAAGAGGAATGGACCAATGTAGGGATGGAAATGCTGTTTGGCGTCATGGGATTATGCAGCCAGCTGGGAATATCCATGTACTAATAAGATAAAAGGAATGGGAAGATATGTCTGCACGTCTGGTTTATCTCAGGCTTGAGCTGAAACGAGCATGTAAAAAGCTTCCCCACATCTTTGCAGGGGCAATCGTGCTGTTACTTTTAGCGGGTACGATTGCCCTTTTGTCAGCCAGGATGCTGTATGGGGAGACATCGGCAGGGAGGATTACCGTAGGGGTAGTACTTCCTGAAGGAGATGCGGTGGCGAAAAAGGCGCTGGCCATGGTCAGTTCGCTGGAAAGCGTCAAGAGCATCTGCGATTTTGAATATATGAATAAAGAGGAATGCCTGGATAAGCTGAATGCAGGGAAACTATACGCGGTGATGGAGGTGCCGGAGGGTTTTGTGCAGGACATTATGAACGGAACCAATACTCCGGTGAAAATTCTGCTGCCCAGGGGAACCGGTCTGGAAAGCCGCATTTTCAAGGAACTGACCGACGCGGGCGCCTCCACTCTGGGAGCCGGCCAGGCGGGAATCTATGCGGGAGACGAACTGCTGTACCTTTATGACATGGCTGATTCGGTGAGCGGTCTGGAGGCGGACCTGAACCGGATTTACATGGGTTACAGTCTGCCGCGTATGGATTACTTTAAGAATGTAAGGGTCAGCGCCACCGGCGATGTGGATACGATTTACTTTTACGGCATCAGCACCGCTGTGCTGTTCCTGCTGCTTAGCGCCATTCCGGTGTCAGCTTATCTTGCCTCAGGCTCCGCGTCCATGAAGGGTCAGTTGGCCCTTATAGGAGTGGGAAAAGGGACGCTGATTGCGGTAAGGATGTTGGGGCTGGGGATGCTGTTTCTGGCGGTGGCCCTGTGTACAGCCCTGGGAGCGTCCTTTGCGGGACTGATAGAATTAAACCTGCCTGGACTGGCTGCCCTGGTGATGGTCTGCCTGGGGGCGGCGTCCATGGTGGTATTTATCTATCAGGCGGCCGGAAGCCTTATGGGAGGCGTCATGCTGCTGTTTCTGGCGGTGACTGCCATGCACTTTCTGTCGGGAGGATTTCTTCCCCTGGTGTTCCTGCCCGCCACCTTCCGGGCAGCGGCGCCGTTTCTGCCCAACTATATGCTGATGGAGGGAATGAAGCTGGTGGTCACGTCGTCCTTTAGCCTGGCGGTACTCATGAAGCTGGCAGCCCTGGCCCTGGCAGGGTTTCTGCTCAGCGTGGGAGCGGAGGTGGTCAGGGAATGAAGCGGGTCGCTATGTGGTTTTTTCTGTCATGCAAGCGTTATATGAGAAAATGGTCCTTTCTGTTTATCCTCCTGCTCCTGCCTCTGGGGGTGCTGGCAGCAGGCCAGGCCCAGAAAAAGGGGAGCCGGGACGTGAACATAGCCATCAGTGTGGATGAGAGCGGGGAGAACGCGCTGGGCAATGCCCTGGCGGACAGCCTTGTGAACCGGCCGAGAGGAGAGGACGCGGGAATGTTCCGCTTCTATCTGTGCCGCGGCGAGGAAGAGGTAAAGGCAGAAGTGGCATCCCGGCGGGCGGAATGCGGTTATGTGATATATGCCGGACTGGAGGAGAAGCTGGATGCCAAATCCTATAAGCGTTCCATTGGCGTATATTCGGCGCCGTCCACCGTGGCTGCGGCCCTTTCCACGGAGACCGTGTTTGCCGCTCTTATGAAGATATACAATGGGGAATTGCTGGCGGATTATGTGGCTGAAAATGAATTGTTTGACCCTCTGGGAACGGCAGGCGGCGAAGCCAGGGAGAAAGCAGCCGCACAGGCAAAGAAGCTTTACGCAAAATGGCTGGAGAGCGGTTCCACCTTTCGGTTTCAGTACCAGTTCCAGGGCAGAGATGGAGAGGACAGAGACGTTGCCGGCAGCCAGACAGATGTATTTCCCGTCAGAGGCCTGGTGGCTGTTTATGTGTTCGTCACCGGGCTGTATGGGGCTGTAGTCATGTGCGGTGATGAGGAGCGGGGATTGTTCCTTCCGCTTTCATACGGATACAGGATACCCTGCCGTGTGGCTTCCATGGCGGCTCCTGCTGTCATGGCCGGCGTATCAGGCCTGCTGGCCTTGTGGGCGGGAGGCGTGATGACATCCCTGCCAGGAGAGGCCGCGGTTATGGCCGGTTACTGCTGCGTTGTCATAGGGTCGGCCTGGATTCTGCGCCTGGTATGCCGCAGGCCGCAGGTCCTCTGCTGCATCATACCATTTCTGGTCATTGGAAGCCTTGTATTCTGCCCTGTTTTTGTGGATGCAGGGAGGCTCTTTCCGGGACTGGACCAGGTGGGCAGGCTGTTTCCGCCGTGGTATTATCTGCAGGTATTCAGGTGATTTGAAAATTGGATATAGTAAGATGTGAATGCTGAAATACATCAAAGCATACGCATACCGAAAACCGGGGCCAAAATCCTCCATCACGGATTTCAGCCCCGGTTTTAATCCCTATATCAGTCTTTGGTAAAGTACATGGAGATTCCCTGTCCGCCGCCAATGCACATGCTTACCATGGCATCCTTTTTGCCGGTCCGCTGCAGTTCATAAAGCACCTTTACAGCCAGGATAACGCCGGTTGCGCCGATGGGATGGCCGATGGAGATTCCTCCGCCATAAATATTTACTTTATCGGGATCCAGACCAAGGTCGCGCCGTACGGCAAAGGCCTGGCTTGCAAAGGCCTCGTTGATTTCAAACATATCAATGGCCTTAAGGTCCAATCCCAGTTTGGCTGCCAGCTTTTCGCTGGAGAGCTTGGGAGCGTATCCCATGACGGCCCCGTCGTTGCCGGCGACCGTGTAGCCTTTAATGGTAAGGAGAGGCCTGACGCCCAGGGCGTTTGCCTTTTCCCTGGACATGACAACCACTGCGGCAGCGCCGTCATTCAAGCTGGAGGAATTACCCGCGGTTACGGTTCCGCCCTTTACAAAGCACGGTCGTCCAAAGTGAATCGTGGTTTCCAACGATATGATGGCCATTGGGTTTGTTGAGCACTGCCGGGAGTCAGGGGTTAAGATTCCGGAACGGATTTCCGTGGTGAGTTTCGACAATATTGTTTTTTCGTCCCTCTATGACATTGGCCTGACAACGGTGAGCCAGCATGTCAGAGAGATGAGCGAGCACGCTGCCCGTCTGATGTTAAAGCAGCTGAAAACACCCCGGGAAAAGCCGGAACGGGTGATACTTGACCCTACATTGATTGTGCGCAGAACCACATGCCCGTATGTTCCTGAACAGGATGGGGAATAGGCGGAGGCGGGGAGACCTGGAGGCGCCGGTCTGGAGGCACCGGCGGTGCCGGACTGTCTGCCTCCGGGCCGGTCTGCCGCGGGAAATGGGATAAACGAAAAACAGGAATCTCCATCATGGAAATTCCTGCTTTCTGCCTGCAGAAGATGGGAGTCGAACCCACAAGGTATTACTACCACACGGACCTGAACCGTGCGCGTCTGCCAATTCCGCCACTTCTGCATTTTGTTTTGTGCTGTTGCTCTGCTCAAGCAACGAAGGTTATTATAAATGAGTAACAGCGATTTGTCAATATTATTTTTCTAATTTTTTACGGAATTTGGTTTACGAAAAAAATTAAAAAAAATTGTCAAAAATGGTTGCCAAGTTGAAAAATCTATGCTATACTACCATTCGTGTTGCGGGAGTGCTGGAATTGGCAGACAGGCAAGACTAAGGATCTTGTGGGTGTATGCTCGTGTGGGTTCAAGTCCCATCTCCCGCATTTTAGAGAAAGGAATCCTTCCAAAGAGGGTTCTTTTTTTGCTTTTTCATGAACTTCTGCCCGCCTTGTAATTTCTTCATATCGTTGCACAATTCCCATCAACCTGCTATAACTTATAGAATATGTTATATTTTTTCGCAAATTTTATTTGAGAGCGGTATCTGTGACCAAAACCGGAATAAGGGATTTTCATGGATACCATGCCCTCACGTCAGACCGTGTGTATAAGAAGGCCATTCCTCATGAAGCAGAGGGCCCGGGATAATGCCGCGGATTTGGCGGAGGCTCTGAGGGCCTTGCCGGAACATCAGAATTCATGGATTTATGTGGTGGACATGGAAAGCCATGAACTGCTGCTCATCAACAACAAGACATATAAGATTGCGCCGGATTCAAAGATGGGCATGAGCTGCCATGATATCACCTGCTATAAGACGGCGGAAGAAAATGGCTGAAATAAATAAAACAGGTGAGCAGAACGTGGAAATTGGAATATGCTGACAGTAGAGACTGTTGCGAAGAAGGAGTTCCATATGAAACGTTGTGTACCGTTAGAGCCGGAGGCAGAGGAGGTCTGTCAGGCAAATTCCAAACCGCCCCTTATATTTGAGCTGCCCCTTGCCGAGGGAAGGATGGTTCTGGAAAAGGCCCAGGACGTGCCTGTGTACAAATATCCGGCCCGTGTCAGCAAAGTGCGGGTCAATACCGGAAGATGGGGCGCTATTCCGGTATGGCTGGTGGATCCGGGTGTTTCCTGCCAGCCAGCCAATGTCATCTTTTATATCCACGGCGCAGGCTGGGTGTTCGGAAGCTTCCACACACATGAAAAACTGGTAAAGGAGCTGGCTGCCAGAACCGGGTGTGTTTTGATATTTCCGGAGTACTCCCGTTCGCCTGAGGCGCGCTGTCCCACAGCCATTGAGCAGTGCTACAGCGTCATGTGTATGGCTCCGGTCCTTGTGAAAACCATGGGATATGCCATGAATCCCGGAACCTTCACCGTGGCCGGGGACAGCGTGGGAGGCAACATGGCCACGGTCATGACCCTCATGTCAAAATTCAGGAAGGGACCCTTCATCCAGAAACAGCTGCTGTATTATCCGGTCACAAATGCCTGTTTCGATACCTGCTCCTATAATGAATTTGCGGCGGGATACTACCTGTACCGGGCGGGTATGCAGTGGTTCTGGAACCAGTATGCCCCCTGTCGGAAGGACAGGGGACAGATTACGGTCTCGCCCCTTCGGGCGTCCGCGGAACAGCTGAGGGGTCTGCCGGCTGCCATGATACTCAACGGAGAGGCGGATGTCCTCAGGGACGAGGGCGAGGCATATGCCAGGAAGCTGCGGGAGGCGGGGGTGGATGTGACGGCCCTGCGGTTCCAGGCCATAATCCACGATTTTGTCATGCTCAATTCCCTGGACCAGACAAGGGCCTGCCGGGCGGCCATGGATGTGTCCACGGAATGGATTAACCGGAAGAACCGGGAAAAACAGTAAGCCGGTAAAATAAAACAAAGGCGGAGACAGCGCTCGGGTCTCTGCTTTTTCTTTTTTTGCTTTTTTTTTTTAAAAGGAAGAAACTTGAAAATGAACGTTTTATATTTTATACTGAAAGACAGAAATTGGATGGTATGGATAAAATTACATAGGAGGGGGGAGCTGGATTATGATAAAGGTATTTCTTGTGGAGGATGAGATCGTCATGCGGGACGGCATCAAGAACAACATTCCATGGGAGAAGGAAGGGTTGGAATTCGCAGGGGAGGCCAGCGACGGAGAACTGGCCTATCCGCTTATCAGAAAGGTGCAGCCGGACATCCTCATAACGGATATCCGCATGCCCTTCATGGACGGACTGGAACTCTCTGAACTGGTGAAAAAGGAGTTTCCCAGAATCAAAATCATTATACTTAGCGGGTACAATGAATTTGACTATGCCAAGCAGGCCATCCACATCGGGGTGACGGACTATCTTCTGAAGCCTATTACGGCTGCCAAGCTTCTGGAAGCAGTGAAGAAGGTGGCGGATGTGATTGAGAAGGAGAGAGAGGATGCCCGGCTCATGGATAAGTACCGCCTGGAGATGGCGGAGAACACGGTGCTGGAACGCCAGCGGCTGCTGCGTGACCTGGTTACGGGGCGGGTCAATTTTAAGGAAGCCCTGGAACGCGGGGAGCAGGTGGGGATGGATTTGTCCGCTTCCTTTTACCAGCTCATGCTGTTTAAGCTTATGCCGGTGGGATCTGCCGTGGCCTATTCCGACCGGGTGGTATCCTGCCAGGAAGCCATTGAGGAACGGATGGAGAGCCGGCAGCACGTCCTGGTTTTTGACCGGGGGGACGAGGGATGGGCCTTCATTCTCACAGGGGAGTCTGAGCGGGAGGTGGAGCGCAGGATGAGGGAGTGCGCCGCCAGTCTGGGAGAGCTGGCCGGGGCCTGTAAGGACATACAGTATTTCGGTGGAATCGGAAGCTGCGTGAACCGCCTGGGCGATTTGCAGACCTCCTATCTGCAGGCAGGGCGGGCGTTTGCGGCCAGGTTTTTCACGGAAATGAACCGGGTCATAAGCTACAGCCAGATGGACGGAATGGTCCACGGATCCGGGGAAACCATAGATATCCACTCTGTGGACGCGTCCAAGGTGAACAGGAAGACCCTGGAAAATTTCCTGAAACAGGGGACTGTGGGCGAGGCATCCGGATTTGTGGAAGAATATTTCCAGAATGTGGGAGAAAAGAACTGCCAGTCCTTTATGTTCCGTCAGTATATTGTCATGGACTGCTATCTCTGCGTCAGTACGTTTCTGGAACAGCTGGGGCTGGACATGGGACGCCTTCCCTGGGAACTGTCGGATATGGAAAAGGTCCTTAAGGACGGTTATACCCTGGAGGTGCTGAAGGGAAAGCTGGCGAAGCTTTTTGGGGAGGTCATGACCTTAAGGGACAGCCAGACAGCCAGCAAGTACAGCCAGGTTCTGGACGAGGCCAGGGCGTTTATCCATGATAATTACGCCAAGGAGGAGATTTCCCTGAACACGGTGGCTGCCAGGGTCAATATAAGCCCCAGCTATTTCAGCTCCATCTTCAGCCAGGAGATGGGAGTGACCTTTGTGGAATATCTCACAGGGGTGAGGATGGAAAAGGCGAAGGAGCTGCTGATGTGCTCCAATCTTAAGACCTCCGAAATCGGGTACGAGGTGGGATATAAGGATTCCCATTACTTCGGCTACCTGTTCAAGAAAACCGTTGGATGTACGCCTAAGGAGTACAGGGCGGGAAGCAGGGAGGCATTATGACAGGAAAATGGAGGATCGGGTCCGGCGGGAAGGAGTGGGACGGAAGCCGTCTCCTGGAGCGCCTGCCCCTGGAAAAGCGCCTGAACCTGATGACATTTATCATCATTATTCCTCTGGCGGTGCTGGTTATCTATCTCATGGCAACGGTGGCCAAGTTCTGCAATGCCTACACCCAGAGCATAACCAACATCACCCAGGCCAACAGCGTTACGGCCAACCTGCGGGAGGATGTGGACTACAGCATGTACCGCATTGTCATAGGGATGCGGACCTACCAGTCCATCCATGAGCTGATGGAGGAGGACAGGCCCTACGGCTGGGAGCAGATTAAGGACCCGCATCAAACCATAAGCGATGCCAGAAAGACCTACCGCCAACTGTTAAAGCGGACGCCGGAGGGGGCCAACCGGACCAGGATTAACTGGCTGATGCACTGCCTGGACCAGCTGGAACAGAGAGTGAACGAGATAGAGGACAACCTTCCCCACGGCATGTACGATAAGAACATGGAAATTCTGGATTACGGCGTCCGTGTGCTGACTGCCGACATCGAAAAGCAGGGAAGGGAGTATGTGTACTATGAAACGCTCCATGTCCAGGAGATACAGAAGGAGCTGGAGAGCCAGGAGCACACGGCCATCGTGGTCAGCCTGACCCTTCTGGTATCCATTCTGCTTATCAGCCTTCTCCTCAGCCGCAGGATAACCAAAAGCGTTACCGTTCCCATACAAAAGCTCTGCAACGAGACAGAGAGGGTTGCAAAGGGAGATTTCACCTCCGGCCCCAAGATCGAGGCGGGGGATGAGCTGGCAATCCTTACGGGAAGCTTTGACCACATGAAGGAGGAAATCGGGCGGCTGATTGAGGACATACGGCAGGAACAGAACCAGCGCCGGGTCATGGAGCTGCAGCTTCTTCAGGAGCAGATCAATCCTCACTTCCTCTACAACACCCTGGATACCATTGTGTGGCTGGCGGAGGGAGGGCAAAACCGGGCCGTGGTGGACATGGTCACCTCCCTGTCAGAATTTTTCCGCACAACCCTCAGCGGAGGAAAGGATTTTATCACCATGCGCGAGGAAATCGGCCATATTAAAAGCTATCTCCAAATCCAGAAGGTACGCTACCAGGATATCATGGACTATGAGGTCACCCTTGAAAAATCCCTGGAGGAATGCAGAATCCTGAAGCTTACCCTCCAGCCTCTGGTGGAGAACGCCCTTTACCACGGAATCAAGAATAAAAGGGGGAAGGGACGTATCCTGGTCCGGGGATACGCAAAGGAGGACATGGCTGTGCTGGAGGTGGAGGATGACGGAGCGGGCATGACGGAGGAAGAGATGGAGGCCGTCAGGCGAAAGCTCAGAGGGGAAAAGGATTCGTCCTTACGGGAGGGGCCTGCTCCCAAGGGAGGTTTTGGGCTTTTCAATGTGGCGGAGCGCCTGCGCCTGAACTATGGTTCCCGGTGCAGTCTGGAGTTCGGGAGTGTCCTGGGGCTGGGCACAAGGGCAGTGGTGACCATTCCCCTGGAATCCGGATATGGCGGGGAAGGGGAGGATTGAAAAATATCCAACCATAATCGTAAAAAAACACCCAAATGTATGAATAAACTGTGAAAAATCTAAAAATCGTGTACAAAACAACGGAGAAATTCCGTTGTTTTTGTTATTAACAACTGATATGATTATTCCAACAAGGGGAAACAAAATACAAATCAAGGAGGTTTACGTATTATGAGGAAAAAAGGATTAAGCGTTATGTTATGTGCAGCAATGGCAGCATCCCTGCTGGCAGGGTGCGGCGGCGGAAGCAAGCCTGCAGAGACAGCAGCTCCCGCGGCAGCTGAGACAACGGCGGCGGCCGACACCACGGCAGCTCCTGAGAAGCCAGAGGCTGAGACAGAGGCTGAGGCAAAGGACGACGCGGCATCCGGTGATTTGATTGTGGTTGGTTATGCGCAGGTTGGCGCTGAGTCTGACTGGAGAACGGCTAATACAGAGTCCTTCAAGTCCACCTTTACAGAGGAAAACGGCTACAAGCTGATTTTTGACGATGCACAGCAGAAACAGGAGAACCAGATTAAGGCCATCAGAAGCTTTATCCAGCAGGATGTTGACTACATCGTAGTGGCTCCCGTAGTTGAGACAGGATGGGAGGCGGTTCTCCAGGAGGCACAGGAAGCAGGAATTCCGGTTATCCTGTCAGACCGTCAGATGGACGTGGATGAGAGCCTGTATGAGTGCTGGGTAGGCGGCAATTTCATCAAGGAAGGCGAGACAGCAGGAAACTGGCTGGCTGATTACTTAAAGGCACAGGGAAGAGACGGCGAGGACATCAACATCGTTACTCTTCAGGGAACCATCGGGGCATCCGCTCAGGTTGGCCGTACAGAAGGTTTTGGAAACATCTTAAAGCAGCATGACAACTGGAAAATGTTAGATATGCAGACAGGCGAATTTACACAGGCTAAGGGCCAGGAAGTTATGGAATCCTTCCTTAAGTCCTATGACGATATCGATGTGGTAGTGGCTGAGAACGACAACATGGCGTTCGGCGCTATCGATGCAATCAAGGCAGCCGGCAAAACCTGCGGACCTGACGGCGACATCATCATCTTCTCCTTCGACGCAGTTAAGGCAGCATTTGACGCCATGATAGCCGGCGATTTAAACGCGGCATTTGAGTGCAACCCATTACACGGACCGCGTGTAGATGAAATCATCAAGAAGCTGGAGAAGGGCGAGACCGTTGAGAAGATTCAGTATGTGGACGAAGCTTACTTCGATACATCCATGGATTTGGAAGCTATCAAGGCTGAGCGTGCTTATTAATCAACATTTTCGTAACAGTTCAGGAAAGGCGGTGGGGAGAGTCGTTGCACGGCTCTCCCTCTTTTCAAGCCTGATGCTGGGTGTGTTCTGGTAACTGAGCCCTGGAAATAGGGCGTATAACGGTAGAAAGGCGGAAATCGCATGGAGCAGAAGGTTGTTTTGGAAATGCGGGGAATCAACAAGAATTTCCCCGGTGTAAAGGCGCTGCAGGATGTGGATTTTACTTTGAGAAAAGGCGAAATCCATGCCCTTATGGGCGAGAATGGTGCTGGGAAGTCTACACTGATCAAGGTGCTGACCGGCGTGGAGGAGTTTGAAACCGGTACAATCCGAATGGAAGGATCATACAATACCATCATCAACCGGTCGCCTCAGGAAGCGCAGGAGAATGGCATCAGCACGGTTTATCAGGAGGTGAACCTGTGTCCCAATCTGTCAGTGGCTGAGAACCTTTATATTGGCAGAGAGCCGAAAAAAGGTCCCATGATTGACTGGAGGACGATGAAGGAGGATGCCAGGAAGCTGCTGGAGGGACTGGATGTCCACATTGATGTGACCATGGCTGTGGAGAACTATTCCATTGCCATCCAGCAGATGATTGCCATTGCCAGGGCTGTTGACATGTCGGCCAAGGTGCTGATTCTGGATGAACCCACATCCTCCCTGGACGACGGTGAGGTGGAGAAGCTGTTCGTGCTGATGAGACAGCTTAGGGCCAAGGGAATCGGAATCATCTTCGTGACCCATTTCCTGGAACAGGTATATGCTGTCTGTGACAGGATTACGGTCCTTAGAAACGGTACACTGGTGGGCGAATTCAAGGTGGAGGAGCTGCCAAGGGTACAGCTGGTGGCCAAGATGATGGGTAAGGATTTCGACGATCTGGCTGCCATCAAGAAGGAAGGCATGTCCATGGTCAAGGAAGATGTAATCATAAGCGCCAGGGAGCTGGGCTGCAAGGGAACCATCAAACCCTTCAGCCTGGATATCCATAAAGGCGAGGTCATCGGCCTTACAGGGCTTCTGGGCTCCGGCCGTTCCGAGCTGGTCCGGGCCATATACGGCGCCGATAAGCCGGACAGCGGCGAGCTGGCTGTAAAGGGAAAGAAGCTAAAGGTCAACGCGCCCATTGACGCCATGATGGAAGGCATGGCCTATCTGCCTGAAAACCGCAAGGAGGAAGGAATCATCGCGGATCTGTCTGTGCGGGAGAACATCATCATTGCCCTCCAGGCCAAGAAAGGTATGTTCAAGCTCATGAGCAGGAAGGAGCAGGAGGAATTCACGGACAAATACATTGATATTCTTCAAATCAAGACAGCCGACAGGGAGACTCCCATTAAACAGCTCTCCGGCGGCAACCAGCAGAAGGTGATTCTGGGGCGCTGGCTTCTGACCAATCCGGATTTTCTGATTCTGGATGAGCCCACAAGGGGAATTGATATCGGTACCAAGACAGAGATTCAGAAGCTGGTGCTGAGGCTTGCGGAGGAAGGCATGGCCGTGGTGTTTATTTCCTCTGAAATCGAGGAGATGCTCCGCACCTGCAGCCGTATGGCGGTCATGCGCGACGGCGAGAAGGTGGGAGAGCTTAAGGAAGACGAGCTGAGCCAGGATTCCATCATGAGAGCAATTGCAGGAGGAGGGGAAGAATGATGGGGAAACTTAAAAAGTTGACAGGTTACAGGCTTTTTCTTCCGTTATCCTGTCTTATCATAGTACTGTTAATCAACCTGATTACCACGCCCACGTTTTTTAAGATTACCATTAATAACGGCGTCCTCTACGGATATATCATCGACGTCATCAACCGTGCCAGCGAGTTGGTGGTGCTGGCCGTGGGCATGACCCTGGTGGTATCTGCCTCGGCGGGAACCGATATTTCCGTGGGCGCCGTCATGGCAGTGTCCGCGGCTGTGTGTACCAGGGTCCTGGCGGGCGGCGAGGTGTCGGTCAATGAGTATGCCAATCCTTACATCCTGGCCGTGCTGGCAGCCCTGGCCGTGGCGGTGGTGTGCGGCGGCTTTAACGGCTTTCTGGTTGCAAAGCTTAAGATACAGCCCATGGTGGCGACCCTGATTCTGTTTACAGCGGGCAGGGGTATATCCCAGCTGGTGACAAACGGACAGATTACATACATCCGTGTGGACGGATATAAGCTGCTGGGCAACAACATACCGGGAATTCCCATTCCCACCCCTATCTTTGTAGCTGTAATCGTGGTGGCGCTCACCTATATTCTGTTAAATAAGACGGCCATGGGCATGTACATCCAGTCTGTGGGCATCAATGAGAGGGCATCCCGGCTGGTGGGCCTTAAATCCGTGAAAATCATCTGGATGGCCTACGCGTTCTGCGGGCTGTGCGCGGGAATCGCGGGACTGGTGGCATCCTCCCGTATCTATTCCGCGGATGCCAACAACATCGGCCTCAACATGGAGCTGGACGCTATCGCGGCAGTGGCTTTAGGCGGCAACTCCCTGGGCGGAGGCCGGTTCTCGCTGTTGGGCTCCGTAATCGGCGCCTATACCATCCAGGCCCTGACCACCACTCTCTATGCCATGAGCGTGCCCGCGGACCAGATTCCGGTATACAAGGCTATTGTGGTTATACTGATTGTGGCTGTACAGTCAGAGGAGCTTAAGAAATTCAGGAAACGTCTGGCATCCAGACATGCGTCCGGGAATGTGGAAGGGGGAGTGGCATAATGAAAAACAAAAGTGAAAAGAAAAAGCTGGACGGCAACTCCTTCCTGCTGGCTGTCACTATCATACTATTCTTTGTAATGTACATAGTCGGCATCATCATGTTTGGCGGAAGGGGATTTGCAAAGGTACAGAACTTCCTCAACCTGTTCATATCCAACGCTGGCCTGATTGTGGTGGCAACAGGCATGACAATTGTCATGATCACAGGCGGCATCGATATTTCCGTTGGTTCCGTGGTGGCCATGGTGTGCATGATGCTGGCCTGGATGATGGAGAGGGGGAATATCGGTGCGTTTCCGGCCATCCTTATTGTTCTGGTCACGGGATGTATATTCGGCCTGGTACAGGGCTTTCTGGTGGCCTACCTTAAGATACAGCCCTTTATCGTGACCCTGGCGGGCATGTTCTTCGCGAGAGGCATGACCTCCATTATCAGCCAGGAGATGATCAGCATTACCAACAAGACGTTTACCGGCATTGCCACATTCAAGATGTATCTGCCCTTTGGAGGTTATCTGAATAAGAAGGGAGTAATGATTTACCCTTACGTATACCCAAGCGTTATCATCGCTCTCGTGGTTCTGGTCATTGTATTTGTAGTTCTTAAGTATACCAAGTTCGGCCGTTCTATTTACGCCATTGGCGGAAATGAACAGTCTGCCCTGCTGCTGGGACTGAATGTGAGAAGAATCAAGCTTCAGGCTTATGTGCTGGACGGATTTCTGGCAGGACTGGGCGGCCTCTTGTTCTGCATGAACACATGCTCCGGTTTCGTGGAGCAGGCCAAGGGATTTGAGATGGACGCCATCGCATCCTCGGTCATCGGCGGAACTCTTCTGACAGGCGGTGTGGGAAATGTAATCGGAAGCCTTTTCGGAGTATTGATTAAGGGTACCATTGAATCCTTCATAACCTTCCAGGGCACCCTTTCCTCCTGGTGGGTGAGAATTACCATTGCGGCCCTTCTCTGTTTCTTCATCGTGCTTCAGAGCCTGATCGCGTCCCTGAAGAGAAAGAACAAGTAACAGGAAACAGCGGTGCCCTGCCGCCAGGCAAAAGTAAACAAAAAACGGTTAAAAATTTAACGGAACATTGAGCCAGCAAGCAGGCCGTCGGCTTGCTGGCTTTTTTTGCGTCCGGGAAACAGGATTCGGAACTATTGACATGGTGAAACGAGTCGCTTTTAGATGAAAATGAAAAAAATGACGTTAAAGTTGTATGTACAAGAATAAAATATATAAAAAAGTTCTAAATACCTATTGACAAACGTGTAACAAAAATGTATAGTGTATTTAAAGAAAAACGCAAGAAATATTGGCGAAACTCACAATGAAGATGAAGTAAAACCTACAAAAATGCAAAATAATTCAAATGAGCCAGGGGGGATGGGACAAGGGTTAGCTGAATTAACGAAAGTACAAGCTTGTGAACATGTACACAAGTTGTATGTATAAATTAAACCATGGGAGGTAACATATGAAACGAAAAATTTTAAGCATGATTCTGGGGACGGCAATCGCAGCTTCACTGTTAACAGGATGCGGCGGCTCACAGCAGGCAGCGGCAACCACAGCGGCAGGGGACACCACAGCAGCGGCGGCAGATTCCACCGCGGCAGCTGACGCGGCTGCAGAGGCAGCCAAGGCAGCAACCGGGGAAGGCAAGAAGGTAGGCGTGGCCATGCCTACACAGTCATCCGAGCGCTGGATTAACGACGGCGCCAACATGAAAAAGCAGCTGGAAGCTCTCGGATATGAGGTAGACCTTCAGTATGCAGAGGATGATGTACAGATGCAGGTTTCCCAGATTGAGAACATGATTGCGTCCGGCGTTAACTGTCTGGTAATCGCCTCCATCGACTCCTCCGCGCTTGTAAACGCAGAGGAGCAGGCTAAGAACGCAGGCATCCCCATCATTGCTTATGACCGTCTTCTGATGGATACCGACGCAGTTTCCTACTATGCAACCTTTGACAACAAGGGAGTTGGTACTGCAATCGGCAACTACATAAAGGAAGCAAAGGACTTAGACGCAGCCAAGGCAGCCGGCGAGTCCTACACCATCGAGTTCTTCATGGGCTCACCTGATGACAACAACGCTCTGTTCCTGTACAACGGACTGATGGAAGTCCTTCAGCCATACCTGGATGACGGGACACTGGTCTGCAGGTCAGGGCGTACCTCCTTCGAGGATACATGTATCCTGAGATGGTCCCAGGAAACAGCACAGCAGAACTGCGAGAACTACCTGACCGGTTTCTATGCTGACGAGAAGTTAGACATCTGCGCAAGCGCGTTTGACGGTTTCGCATACGGCTGTAAGGCTGCTCTGGAAGGCGCCGGCTACAAGGTTGGCGAGGACTGGCCTCTGATTACAGGACAGGATGCTGAGCTGATGGCAGTTAAGAACATCATCTCCGGTTACCAGACAGCAACCATTTACAAGGACACACGTCTCCTGGCTGAGAAGTGCGTAACCATGGTACAGGCTGTTCTGGAAGGCGCGGAGCCGGAAATCAACGACACCGAACAGTACAACAACGGCAAGGTTGTGGTTCCTGCTTACCTGTGCACACCGGTAGCAGTAGACAAGGACAATTATAAGGAAATTATCGTAGACGGCGGCTACTACACAGAGGAGCAGCTGGCACAGTAAAGATGATTCGGGCGGCGGCATAGGTTCCGCCGCCCGATTGCGCTTTTTACAGAGTATCTTTCAAGAAAAGGAGTTGAAAAGATGTCCGAACATATTTTGGAGATGAACCACATCACGAAGGAATTCTCGGGCGTAAAGGCCTTGGACGATGTCAATATCAAGGTAAAACGCGGAGAAATCCATGCGCTGTGCGGTGAGAACGGGGCTGGAAAGTCCACCCTGATGAATGTTCTGTCCGGCGTTTACCCCTTTGGTTCATACAGCGGGGATATCGTGTATAACGGCAATGTGTGTCAGTTCCACAGCATCAAGCAGTCTGAGGCAAAGGGCATTGTTATCATCCACCAGGAGCTGGCCTTAAGCCCGTACATGTCGGTGGCTGAGAACGTATTTCTGGGAAACGAGCAGAAGGCAGCCAAGGGTATCATTGACTGGACCCTTACCCATAAGAAGGCCCAGGAAATGCTTGAAAAGGTTGGACTGGGAGGCGAGAACCTGAACGCGCCCATCAGCAGCCTGGGCGTGGGAAAACAGCAGCTGATAGAGATTGCCAAGGCCATGGCTAAAAAGGTGGAGCTGCTGATTCTGGATGAGCCCACAGCCGCGCTCAACGACGAAGAGAGCCGCCGGCTTCTGGACATCATGCTGGACCTTAAATCCCATGGAATCACCTGTATTATTATCTCCCATAAGCTGAACGAAATCAGTTACGTGGCAGATTCCATTACGGTTATCCGGGATGGAAAGACCATTGAGACCCTGGAGAAGGGCAAGGATGATTTTACGGAAGACCGCATCATCAAAGGTATGGTGGGACGCGAGCTGACCAACCGTTACCCGGAACGGCGCTGTGAAATTGGTGATACGATTTTCGAGATAAAGGACTGGAATGTGTACCATCCCGACGACACCCAGAGACAAATCATCAAGGATGTTTCCCTTCATGTGCGCAAAGGCGAGGTAGTGGGCCTGGCAGGACTTATGGGCGCGGGACGGACCGAGCTGGCCATGAGTATATTCGGCAGGTCCTACGGACAGAAAATCAGCGGCACCATTAAGATAAACGGCAGGGAAGTACATATAAAGGACGTAAAGGACGCCATCAACAACAAGCTGGCATACGTGTCCGAGGACAGGAAGAACTATGGACTTGTGCTTATCAAGGATATCAAGTGGAACATGACCCTGTCCGCCATGAGGAATTTCTTTTCCAAGAACGGCGTTCTCAATGAAAATGATGAGATTCTGGCTGCGGAGGATTACAAGAAGAAAATTAACATCAAGTCTAATTCCATTAACCAGACCGTTGGCTCCTTATCGGGCGGCAACCAGCAGAAGGTGGTTCTCGCCAAGTGGATGCTGACACAGCCGGATGTGCTGATTCTTGATGAGCCTACCAGGGGTATCGACGTAGGCGCCAAGTATGAGATTTACTGCGTCATCAATGAACTGGCAAAGTCAGGCAAAGCGGTAATTGTCATCTCCTCTGAGCTGCAGGAGGTAATCGGTACCTGTGACCGTGTATATGTGATCAACGAAGGACGGATTGCGGGAGAACTGACCAAGGAAGAGGTAACCCAGGAACGAATCATGAAATGTATTATGGCGGATAATGGAAAGGAAGCATAGAGATGGATAAGAAGAAAGCAGTTAATATTGATATGAAGCAGTATGGCATGGTACTTGCTTTAATCGCGGTGTTCTTGATTTTCGCAGTCATGACCGGCGGAAAGAATATGTCGCCGGCCAACATCAACAACCTGATCATGCAGAACGGATATGTGGTCATCCTGGCAGTCGGTATGCTGTTATGTGTGCTGACAGGCAACATCGACCTGGGTGTGGGCTCCATCGTGGCCCTGTGCGGCGCAACCGTAGGTATCCTGATGATTGACTGCCACACCAATATGTGGGTCGCCATCCTGGCTGCCCTGGCAGTAGGCGTCCTGGCCGGTATGTTCGTGGGGCTGTTCGTATCCAAACTGAGCATTCCGCCCTTTATCGTGACCCTGGCAACCATGCTTATGGGACGCGGACTTACATACACCCTGTTAAAGGCCCAGACAAAGGGACCCCTTCCCACCAGCTATACTTACATCGGCGCAGGCTTCCTGCCAACCATGAAAATTCCCTTTGGAAACGGCACCCTGGACGTGGTTTCCATTATTGTGGCAGGCATTGCCACGGTACTGGTGATCATGGCAGAGCTTAAGAGCATTAACACCAAGAAGAAATATGGTTTCCCCATCAACCCATTGTGGCAGATTATTATAAAGGAAGCCGTCATACTGATGATTGTATGGTTCTTCTTCTACAAGCTGTCACGCTACAACGGCATACCGTTTGTACTGGTAATCATGGGCGTTCTGGTTGGCCTGTATCATTTCATCACCAGCAAGACCGTTGCCGGACGCCAGATATACGCCCTGGGCGGCAACGCCAAGGCGGCAAAGCTTTCCGGTATCAATACTGAGAAAGTGTTCTTCTGGGTATATACCAACATGGGTATCTTAAGTGCCATTGCAGGTATCGTGCTTTCCGCACGTAATGCATCCGCAACCCCCAAGGCCGGAGACGGTTTCGAGATGGATGCCATCGCCTCCTGCTACATCGGCGGCGCGGCCACCAGCGGCGGTATCGGAACCATTATCGGAGCCGTGGTAGGTGCTTTCATCATGGGTATTCTGAACAATGGCATGTCCCTCTATGGATGGTCCACCGATATCCAAAAAATCGTAAAAGGCGCTGTACTTTTAGGTGCAGTTACGGTAGACTTGTTATCAAAGAGGAAAAAAGGATAGGTTTTGATTATGGGTACACAGGAGCTGAAATATAAGGAAGTCTATAACTGGGTGTTGGACAACATTAACAGCGGGGCTTTGAAGGTGGGCGAGAAGCTGCCTTCGGAGAATGAACTCAGCGAGCGTTTCGGGCTGAGCCGCCAGACGGTGCGCCATGCCGTGGATATTCTGGAGCAGCAGAAGCTGGTCCTGAGGGTGCGGGGAAGCGGTACTTATGTGGGCGGCAACGGCAAGACGGAGCGCCAGGAACGGTACATGAACATCGCTGTAATCAGTACCTATGTGGACAGCTATATTTTCCCTCCTGTGGTGAGAGGAATCGAGAGGGTTCTCTCAAAAAGAGGTTACACCACCCAGATTGCCTTCACCGGCAACCGGGTGAGCAGGGAACAGGACATATTGAATAATCTTATCGACAAAGACATCATAGACGGACTGATTGTGGAGCCGGCCAAAAGCGCTCTCCCCAATCCAAACCTGCATTACTACCAGGAGCTTAAGGAACGGGGAATCCCGATTCTGTTCTTCAACAGCCGGTATCCGGAACTGGAGCTGCCCTGCGTGTCCATGAACGACGAGCAGGTGGGCAAGAAGGCCGTGGAATATCTGATTAAGAACGGCCACCAAAACATCGGAGGCGTGTTCAAAAGCGACGACGGACAGGGGCATTTGAGGTACAAAGGGTTCCTGTCAGGCATGCTGGAGGCGGGAATCAAGGTTAAGGATGCCAATGTGGTATGGCTGGACACGGAAGATTTCCTTGACCTGGACCAGTGGTCGGATTACCTGTTCCACAGGCTGGAGGGCTGTACGGGAGTGGTGTGCTACAACGATGAGGTGGCGTATGTGCTGTCAGGCCTCTGCGAGAAGCGGGGCATTGCCATACCGGACCAGCTGTCCATTGTCAGCGTTGATAATTCGGACCTGGCAACCCTGGCCAGCGTAAAGCTTACATCCTTCCCCCACCCCATGGAGGCCCTGGGCAGGAAAGCTGCAGAGAACATGATAAGTATGATTGAGAATCCCTACTTTGACGGTAACTATCTGTTTGACTCGGATATTATTGAACGGGATTCCGTAAAGGTCCTGGAACGACCGCGTAGGGAGGGAATGTAATGGGTGCGAAAAAGGAGGCAAAAAGAGAAGAAAGTGCCGCGAAACCGACTCAGATAACTGTAATGCTGCGTCTGGTGGCGGGAGGCTATCTGGTATACCTGGCCTTTGGCCTGCTGCAGGAGTATTTAAAACCTGCCGGGGGAGGCAAGATGGTACAGCTGGGCTGTGGGGTTCTTTTTGGCGTCATAGGTGCATTTCTGGCCGGCTGGTCCCTTAAGAAATTTATAAAAGGCGAATATATTAAGTATGGCGAAATTCCGGATGATGAGGAAGATGATCAGACGGAGGATATCTAATCGGCAATTACTTTAACTGACAATCAAGGAGGATGAGAGATATGATAGCAGTAAAGAATTATAAGTTCTGGTTCTGTACAGGTTCACAGGATCTCTATGGAGATGAATGCCTGGCGCATGTGGCGGAGCATTCGGGAATCATTGTGGACAGTCTTAATAAATCAGGCATCCTGCCCTATGAGGTGGTGTTAAAGCCCACACTGATTACCAATGAGCTGATCCGCAGGACCTTCAACGAGGCGAATGCGGATGAGGAGTGCGCGGGCGTCATCACATGGATGCATACATTTTCACCGGCCAAGTCCTGGATTCTGGGACTGCAGGAATACAGAAAGCCCCTGATGCATTTCCATACACAGTTCAATCAGGAGATTCCCTACGATTCCATTGACATGGATTTCATGAATGAGAACCAGTCCGCCCATGGAGACAGGGAATACGGCCATATGGTAACCCGCATGGGTATTGAGAGAAAGGTTATTGTGGGCCACTGGAGAGATGAAAAGGTGGTGGGCCGCATAGCAGCCTGGATGCGCACCGCGGTAGGCATCATGGAGAGCAGCCATGTAAGGGTGGCGAGATTTGCGGACAACATGAGGAATGTGGCTGTCACCGAAGGCGACAAGGTGGAGGCCCAGATGAAGTTCGGCTGGGAAGTGGACGCCTATCCGGTCAATGAGCTGGCCGAATATGTGAAGGCTGTGCCAAAGGGAGACATCACGGCATTGGTGGACGAGTATTACAGCAAGTACACTATCTTGCTGGAGGGCAGGGATCCGGAGGAATTTAAGCGCCATGTGGCGGTACAGGCCCAGATTGAGGCTGGCCTTGAGAAGTTCCTGCTGGAGAAGGATTACCACGCCATCGTCACCCACTTTGGGGATTTGGGAGAGCTGCAGCAGCTTCCGGGCCTGGCTGTCCAGCGTCTCATGGAAAAGGGATACGGATTCGGCGCAGAGGGCGACTGGAAGACGGCTGCCATGGTCAGGCTGATGAAGATTATGACCCAGGGCATGAAGGACGCCAAGGGAACCTCTTTCATGGAGGATTATACATACAACCTAGTGCCCGGCAAGGAAGGAATCCTGGAAGCCCACATGCTGGAGGTGTGCCCCACCATTGCGGACGGGGAAATCAGCATCAAGGCCTGCCCGCTGTCCATGGGCGACAGGGAGGACCCGGCCCGGCTTGTATTCACATCCAAGACAGGTCACGGTATCGCCGCATCCTTAGTGGATCTCGGCACAAGGTTCCGCCTGATTATCAACGATGTGGAATGCAAAAAGACAGAAAAGCCGATGCCCAAGCTTCCGGTGGCAACCGCATTCTGGACGCCGGAGCCCAACCTGGCAACCGGGGCCGAAAGCTGGATTCTGGCAGGAGGCGCCCACCATACTGCATTCTCCTATGACCTGACGGCAGAGCAGATGGGAGACTGGGCAGACGCCATGGGCATTGAAACGGTCTATATTGACAAGGATACCACCATCCGCGGGCTTAAGAACGAGCTCCGCTGGAATGCGGCGGCTTACAGGTAGCCTTAATAAGCAAGTGGAGGGGCAATTCATGAGTTTAGATATAAATAAGATAAAAGAACAGATTGAGCATGGAAATACTTCCCTGGGCATAGAGCTGGGCTCCACCAGGATTAAGGCGGTCCTTATCGGTGAGGACCACACACCCATTGCCTCCGGCAGCCATGATTGGGAAAACAGGTACGTGGACCACATCTGGACCTATACCCTGGACGACATCTGGAACGGCGTCCGGGACTGCTACGGCAAAATGGCTGAGGATGTGAAGAAAACCTACGGCATCACCCTGACCACCATTGGTTCCATTGGATTTTCGGCCATGATGCACGGTTATATGGCGTTTAATAAAGAAGGTGAACTTCTGGTGCCCTTCCGCACCTGGAGAAATACCATCACAGGCCCTGCCGCCGGGAAGCTGACAGAGGTATTCAGGTACAACATTCCCCAGAGATGGAGCATTGCTCATTTGTACCAGGCCATTCTCAATAAGGAAGAGCATGTGAAGGATATCGACTACCTCATTACGCTGGAGGGATATGTGCACTGGAAGCTGACAGGCAGACGTGTCCTGGGTATCGGTGATGTGGCGGGCATGTTCCCGGTGGATATCCATGCCAGGGATTTTGACCAGAAGCGTGTGGAGCAGTTTGACCAACTGGTGGCAGGGGAGAATTTCCCGTGGAAGCTGCGGGACATCCTGCCGAAGGCCCTGGTGGCGGGAGAGGACGCAGGCGTCCTGACGGAAGAAGGCGCAAAGCTTCTTGACGCGTCCGGAAACCTGAAAGCAGGCATTCCCATGTGTCCGCCTGAGGGCGACGCGGGCACCGGCATGGCGGCCACCAACAGCGTGGCTGTCCGCACCGGCAATGTGTCTGCCGGCACCAGCGTGTTTGCCATGGTGGTGCTGGAGAAGGAGCTGGAACACGTATATCCGGAGATTGACCTGGTGACCACGCCGGCAGGCGATATGGTAGCCATGGTGCACTGCAATAACTGCACATCGGACCTGAACGCATGGGTGAACCTGTTTAAGGAGTTCTCAGAGGCCATGGGCATGAAGGCGGACATGAACCAGCTCTTTGGAACCCTTTACAGCAAGGCTCTGGAGGGAGATTCCGACTGCGGCGGCCTGCTGGCGTACAACTATTTCTCAGGGGAGCACATCACCCACTTTGAGGAAGGCCGTCCCCTGTTTGTGCGCACACCGGACAGCCGGTTTAACCTGGCGAATTTCATGAGAGTACACCTGTACACCTCCCTGGGCGCTCTTAAGACAGGTATGGATATCCTGCTTAAGAAGGAGCATGTGAAGGTGGACAGCATTCTGGGCCACGGCGGACTCTTTAAGACAAAGGGCGTGGGCCAGAGAATCCTGGCAGGAGCCATGAACGCGCCGGTGTCTGTCATGGAGACAGCCGGGGAAGGCGGCGCCTGGGGCATTGCGCTGCTGGCCTCTTACATGCGGTGCAGGGGAGAAGGCGAGACCCTGGACGCTTACCTGGCCCACAAGGTTTTTGCCGGGGACAAGGGAACCAGAATGGAGCCTGTGAAGGAGGATGTGGAAGGATTCGAGGCATTCATGAAGCGGTATGCGGAGGGCCTTGCCATTGAGAAGGCTGCTGTGGAGCATATGAAGGATTGAGCGGCCAGGCTGTGGAGTATAGAAGGATTAACAGGAACGGGAGCGTATACAGACTATGTTAGAAGAACTGAAGCAAAAGGTATATGAAGCCAATATGGAGCTGCCCCGCAGGGGCCTTATCACCTACACCTGGGGAAATGTCAGCGGCATTGACCGGGAAAAGGGACTGTTTGTCATAAAGCCCAGCGGGGTGGATTACGATGTGTTAAAGCCATCTGATATGGTGGTTATGGATCTGGAGGGCAATAAGGTGGAGGGGGAGATGAACCCTTCCTCTGACACCGCCACACATGTGGAGCTGTACAATGGGTTTAAGGAGATTGGCGGTATTGTCCATACCCATTCCCCACACGCAACGGCATGGGCACAGGCGGGCAGGGCTCTTCCCTGCTACGGCACCACCCATGCGGACTATTTTTACGGTGAGATTCCCTGCGCCAGGAACCTGACGGCAGAGGAAATCGAGGAAGGCTACGAGAAAAATACGGGAAAGGTCATCATTGAGACCTTCCAGGGGAAAAACCCTGTTTACATTCCGGCTGTGCTGTGTAAAAACCATGGCCCCTTTACATGGGGCAGGGACGCGGCTGAGGCTGTCCATAATGCCGTTGTGCTGGAGGAGATTGCCAGAATGAATTTCATGACAGAACTCATCAATCCCCAGGCAGGACCGGCTCCCCAGTGTATGCAGGATAAGCATTTCATGCGCAAGCATGGGCCAAATGCTTATTATGGACAGGGGAAGTAAAAGGGACCGGCTGACGCCTGTCTGTTCCCCGGGCAAATGGATGTGCGATATATAGTAAGAAAGCCCGCAGAGGCGGTCCTTGTGTTATAGGGATTTGTCCTGCGGGTTTTCTTTGATTTTTATTCTGCTTTCTTTGGTTTTTATTCGGTCTGTTAAAATGATGCGTACCATGGTACAATGTTGGTATGTTTTTATAATGAGGAGTCCGTTGGCAGGCTTTTTTAGCTTGTTTTGAAGGAGCTGGTGGAAGTGAGAATGTCTGTTGCCGGAGGAGGAGAAAGATGGATTTTTATAAAAGGGTGGGGATTACAGTGAGGGCGGTGCCGGAAGGAAAGGTGGCCACCTATGGTCAAATCGCCCTGCTCTGCGGAAAACCGAAAAATGCAAGACAGGTGGGATATGCGCTGAACCGCGGTCTGGCCGGAGAAGTTCCGGCCCACCGCGTAGTCAACAGCCAGGGATATCTGACCGGCGCAGCGTCCTTTGAACACCCGGACCTGCAGAGAATGCTTCTGGAGGAGGAAGAGGTCCTGGTATCGGCGGAGGGACGTGTGGATATGAAACGGGATGGCTGGAAGAATACGCTTAAGGACGCGCTCAGGCTGAAGGAGATGTTTGAGCGGGAGGGGATATGAATTCCGGCGGTCGGATGATGTATGGCGGAGAATAGATATGTGACAGCGAATAGATATGTGACAGCGAAAAGGTGACAGCTGAAAAGTGACAATGAAAGAGTGGGAGAGGAGGCAGCGGAACATCCATGGAACAGCAGTTTGCGGGATGGAGAAAGAAGTTTTTTACAATTTGGACCGGCCAGGGAATATCAACCCTGACCAGCTCCATCGTACAAATGGCAATCATATGGTATATAACCGGAAGAACAAAGTCAGCGGCAGTCCTTTCCTTTGCAACGCTGGCGGGGTTCCTGCCCCAGGCAGTGCTTGGAATGTTCATCGGCGTACTGATTGACCGGCATGACAGGAAGAAAATCATGATATGTTCGGACCTGGTGATGTCCTCAGCCTGTGTGGCGCTGGCTGTTTCGGGAATCTGGGGAGACATTCCGATTTGGATGATTTTCATTGTATTATTTATCCGAAGCATTGGCAATGCATTTTACGCCCCGTCCCTTCAGGCTGTCATGCCGTCCATCATACCAAAGGACCAGCTGACAAAATACGCCGGGTATTCGCAGAGCTTTGAATCTGCGTCCATGATAGCCAGTCCTGCCATTGCGGCTGTATTGTACAGCGTGTTTCCGCTGAAAGCCATCCTGATGCTGGATGTGTTAGGAGCGTTTTTTGCAGTGGCAACCCTGACAGCAGTGGATATACCAGCGATTTCCAGGGAAGATAAGGACAAAACAAATCTCCTGGGGGAGGTTAAGGAGGGGTACGGCGTCATGCGCAGTGTGCCCGGAATGCGGGAGCTTCTGGTGATTGGCGCATTGTATGCAGTCATATATTTCTCCATAGGAACCCTGTATCCGCTGATTACCATGTCCTACTTTAACGGCGGCGTCAGGGAATCGGGGCTGGTGGAGACTGTTTTTGCAGTGGGTACCCTGGTTGGCTCTGTTTCCCTGGGGATATGGGGAGGACGGATAGACAAGATAAAGGCAATCGCCGGGTCCATAGGCATATATGGAGCCGGGACCCTGGTAACCGGTCTGCTGCCTCCAGACGGTTTTTATGTCTTTGTATTCCTGTCATTTTTCATGGGAGTCTCTGTCCCCTTTTATTTCGGGGTACAGACATCTATTTATCAGATTAAAATTCAGGGAGAATACCTGGGCAGGGCGCTGTCATTGTCCAGCAGCATCAGCATGGTGGCAATGCCCCTGGGACTGGTGCTGTCAGGAGCCCTGGCCGGTCCGCTGGGAATCGAGAACTGGTTTCTGATATCCGGCGGGGCAACCTTGGTGATTGCGGTGTTAGCCTTAACTCTGCCTGCTTTGCGGCACTGTATGGACGGATGATTCCCGCAAAGTACTTCTCAGGGATTTGCCTGATTTTCCGGGGGCAGGCTTGACAGATTCACAATGACGGCATTAGTTTGCCCTGATTCTGGTCATGCTGATTCGCGGAAAAATCAGGTACATAGATTTGAGGGCTTTGACATCAGGCCCGCCCCTGGGCTTCTGCGGGTATGGTCTCCTGCAGATAGGCCACGAACGGAATATTGTAGGCGCTGCCGGACCCGCCCATGAACATGCAGGTCACTGCAAAGACATACCAGGCCCACATATCAGAAGGCAGGATGCCGCAGATAAAGCAGGTGATGCCGCTTCCGGCCAGCCCCAGGCAGGATGCTCTCAGTTTATTGTCCACCTGGCCCAAGCTGCCGAATATCATGGCAGATACCATCATGCCGAGGGCATAGAGGAATTCTACCGCGCTTCCATGCCATGCACTGGCTTTAAAATAAGTGCTGGACATCAGTGGATAGTAGGAGGCCAGGGGCAGATAAAATACCATGGTGATGGCAGCGGCAGCGGTCAGCTTCATCAGCCTGTGGTCGCTCATGCAGATGCCCAACCCCTCCTTCAATTCCCGGATTAAATGAGGAGTCCCCTGATGGCTGTGTTCCGGTTCAGGAATGGTTACCACAGCCATTGTAAGGCTGGCGGCAGAGGCGCCGATAATATCAGTCAGCAGGATGACCGGAAGGGGCAGCGCGGCATACATGGCGGCCCCTATGACAGATCCCAGCATGAAGGCGCCGGACTGCATAAACTGGCTCCAGCCATTGGCCCGGACCATCTTGTCCGGCGGTACCAGCTGTGGTACGATGGACTGAATGGCAGGTGTATGAAATACACCGCCCACGGCCCGTATGCCCAGAACAGCGCAGGCAGACCAGTAGGGAGGATGGCCCATCCAAAGGAGGACGGCAAAGGCCACGGCCGCCAGGCCGATGAACATATCCGCCGCAATGGCCACATGTTTCCGTTTCAGGCGGTCAATCCATACCCCGGCAAAGGGGCCTAAGAGGATTTGGGGCAGAAATGCCACCAGGCCGGATAATGCCATCATCATAGGAGAACCGGTCTCGCTGGCCAGCCACCAAATCAGGGAAAACTGGACAGCGGAGCTTCCGATTAGGGACACAGTCTGGCCAGCTGCAATGGTCAGAAATTTCTGTTTCCATTTTGAATAATCATTCATATTATACGATCCTTTCCATATTCTGTGTCAGACCTGACAGGGCTGTCCTGTTCTGCCTGGTTTCTCCCAAACCCTGTTTGGCAGCATACAACATAAACACAGCACAAAAAGGCAGATAAAGCCATTACGGTTCTATCTGCCTTGCCTGTATGTAGAAAACAAACTGTCCCCGGGGTCAGCGGCGGGCAATTCATATATTGCTTGAAGCTATATCAGGCGTATCTGCATCTCATCCGTAAAACAGGCATAACAAAAAAACCATATCAGGTTTTATTTACTTGCTGCTTATCTTAAACGAATGGAAAAATACATCAAACGCCCTCCTTTTTGTAAAGTACAGTCATCATATCAGAAAAAACACGGTATGTCAAAGTAAATTTACCGGGGAAATCCTCAAAATGTTTACGGGGCAGAAGGAGGCGGGATAATGGGGAGGTTTACTGTAAAGGTGGTGCCGATACCTGCCTCGCTGATGACCCGGATTTGCCCTTTGTGCAGGTGCACGATTTTTTCCACCACCGTGAGGCCGATGCCGTTTCCCTCTGCGGTATGGGAACTGTCTCCCTGGTAGAAACGGTCAAATATGTGGTTTTTCGTATCCTCATCCATGCCGCATCCATTGTCCAGAATCTGGAATACCACCTGGTCCTTCTTCTTATGCAGCTTCAGCTTTATCTTTCCGTTCTGAGGAGAGAATTTGATGGCGTTGTCAATCAGATTGATCCATACCTGGTTTAGGAGGGCCTTATTTCCGCGGTATTCCAGTTCGTCCAAATCAATAAACAGTTCCAGTTGCTTTTTCTGCCATTTTGATTCCAGCAGCAGGACGGACTGGCGTACTTCTTCCGACAGGTCAAAGGACTCCATATCGGACAGTATGCTCATTTTTTCTATCTTGGACAGGTTCAGCACATTGGTGGAGAGCTGGGACAGGCGGTTGGATTCACTTATGATAATGTCCAGATATTCGTCCCGTTCCTCCTTTGTGAGGCCGTCGTTTTTTAATATCTTGGCAAAGCCTCTCAGGGATACGATGGGAGTCTTGAATTCATGGGAAAAATTATTGATGAAGTCAGAGCGCAGCAGCTCCGTGTTCTCCAGTTCCTGGGCCATGCGGTTAAAGCTTTCGGAGAGACGTTCAAATTCACGGTTCAGATTCAGGTGGATGCGCACCTTGAAGTTGCCGTCCGCCAGCTGGTTGATGGCTTCAATCAGATCCCGTATGGGTTTGAGAGGAATGCGGCTCAGGAGCAGTGTAAGGCCGGCCCCAACCACGGCGCTGAGCACGGCCAGCAGGGGAATGGGGCGCCAGAACTGGGGAATGGGGATATTGGCCTGGTAGAAAATCCTCCAGTAAAGGTACATCAAAAATCCCTGCAGGGTCATAACCGTGAGCATGATTAAGAAGATGCCTGCGGTCAGTATGAGGGTCATGGTTCCCAGCGGTTTATGGTTTGTCCTGCGTCTCATAGATTTTTCACCGCCTTGTAGCCCAGACCGCGTATGGTTTCGATGGTAAACTCAGGGTAATCCTCAAAACGCTTCCGGAGCCGGTTAATGTGTACATTGATGGTATTGTCGTCCGACTGGGATTCCATGCCCCATATCTCATCCATGAGCTGGATGCGGGTGAAGATCTTGCCGGGATAGGACAGGAGCTTATACAGAAGATAGAATTCCTTGCGGGGGAGAGTCTGGCTTTCATTCCCGCGGCTTACGGTCAGGGAGTCGTAGTCCAGGCACACATCACCGATGGTGATGCGCCGTTCGTTCACAATTTGAGCCCTGCGCAGCAATGCCCGGATGCGCAGAATCATTTCCTCCTCATCCACAGGCTTTGTCATATAATCGTCTGTTCCAACAATGAACCCCTTCCGTTTGTCCTCCGGCAGCTGCTTGGCAGTGACCATGAGAATGGGCAGGGTGTAATCTGTTGCCCTCAGCTGTCTGGTGAGCTCGTAGCCATCCATGCCCGGCATCATGATGTCCAGGATAACCAGGTCCACATGGTGGGTATCTAATAATTTCAAGGCCTCCAGTCCGTCGCATGCCAGGATGGGATGGTAGCCGTGTTCCTTCAGTACAGCTTCCATCAGCCTTCGGGTATTCTTGTCATCTTCCGCAACCAGTATCTGAAACATGTTCCTTTACCTCCCTTTACTACATTTCATTATAATATATAACACCTTTTTATAAAGTAAACATAAACGAATCATCAGGAAACCACAGAATATTTATTTTTCAATTAAGGGCTTTGTTATTGGATACAAATATTATACACCATCAATATAAAAGAAGGCACAGCCAACCATGACAGGATTCTTATGGTTTATGCCATATTTATACCGTAAATGCCTGTTTATAGTATAGTTTTAGTATCAAAAATGAGAGGAGGTGAATGACATGCCAGCTTTATCTGCGGCAGATTTAGCTATACTTAATGGCTATCAATATCCGGGAGGTGTGAATGCGGCTGCTGTTATCAACAATATTCAGGCCGGCAGCGGTACAACCACCAGCTATAGACATAACGGGTTTATGGTCTATCACCGTACATTTGCAGGCCGGGTGACATTTTTTTATTCTTATGACAATGCTGTTCCAGGCGCAGCAGTCAATGCCTTTTTACTGGGTATAGGCTATCATCATAGCGGAAACAATGTATACCGGTTAGAACGCGGGTATGTGTATGGGGGAAGAACTAGTCTCTCAGTAAACATCGGTGGTACGGTAACCGAGTGGAGCAGCAATCATTAAATCAGTGAATCAATTTAATCAGAACTAAAAGACAGGCGGGTACCGGATGTGATCGGGCCCGCCTGACTCCGTGCTGTTTTCGGTCATTTTATGTCATTGTATCCGGCGCACAGTAAAGTCACAAAAAATTCACAGAATAACGCGAAATTAATGACTTTCAGGCTGGTTTTGTTAATGTTGAATTAATCTTCAACCTTTAATATTAGGAATCAGTTGAGTAAACCAGCAAAGGAGATTGGATATGAGCAAGAGCAGGAAAATAAAGATTGGCATTGCCGCCGGAATAATCGTCATATTGGCCGTGGCAATGATTATGACGAAGGGCGGAAAAAAATCAAAGGGCGGTATGCCTGTGGGACAGGAGGCTTCTGTCACGGTGGTGAAGGCAGAACGACCGTCAACCGGCGATATCATCCTTACCACAGGGCTTACAGGCACAGTGGAGCCTTCCGATGTGGTTCATATCTATGCAAAGGCGGCAGGGGACGTCACGGCGGTATATGTGAAGGCAGGGGATATGGTGACACAGGGGCAGGTCCTGTTTGAGATTGATACAGAGCAGGTGGAGACGGCAAAGAACTCCATGGATTCTGCATCCGTATCCCTTTCAGAGGCCCAGAGCAACCTGAAAAGAATGCAGATTCTTTACAGCGGCGGCGATTTGTCCGAGCAGGAATACGAGCAGTATGTCAATGCGGTGAAATCCGCGCAGCTCCAGTATGAGTCCGCTAAACTGGCTTATGAAAGGCAGGCGCAGTACAGCTCCATCACCGCCCCTATTAATGGAAAGATTGAAAGCTTTGACGTGGAGGTGTATGACAGGGTGAGCCAGTCCCAGGATTTGTGTGTGATTGCCGGTGAGGGTGAGAACGTAGTCTCCTTTTATGTGACCCAGCGTATGATGCAGAATGCCAATGTGGGCGACGAGCTGGAAATCCAGAAGAACGGAGCTACATATAAAGCATATATCAGCGAAATCAACTCCATGGTTGACACGGATACAGGGCTGTTCAAGGTAAAGGCCCGGATTGAAGACACACAGGAGATTGCCCCCGGAAGCACGGTAAAATTAAACCTTGTGACGGAACGGGCATTGGAGACAATGGTGGTTCCCATTGATGCAATCTATTATAGCGGCGGCAATGCCTATGTTTATCTGTATCAGGACGGCACCGCATCCACGGCCCAGGTGGAAGTAGGACTGGAGGATGAGGAGCATGCCCAGATTCTTTCCGGCCTGTCAGCCGATGACATGGTGGTGAGCACATGGAGCTCCAACCTGTATGAGGGGGCGAAAATACGGTTAAGGGATGAGGCACAGTCCGAAGAAACAGCGGCATCCGGCGGGGAACACAGCAAAAATGCAAAATCACAGGCAGAACAGGAGGCATAACCCATGGGATTGACAAGGTTTGTATTAAAACGTCCGGTGGCGACGGTTATGGCGTTGCTTTGCCTTTTGGTATTCGGTATTTCTTCCGTATTCAATGCCACGCTGGAACAGATGCCGGACACGGACCAGCCAATGCTGATTATCATGGCATCTTATTCCGGTGCTGGTCCCGAGGACATAGATGAACTGGTGACCCAGCCCATAGAAGACCAGGTGGGAACCATAGAGGGAGTGAAAAGCATGAGCTCCACTTCCAGTGAGAACAGGGCCATGATTATGCTGGAATATGATTACGGCACCGATATGGACGACGCTTATAATGATTTATCCCAAAGTCTGGATGCGCTGAGCCGCCAGCTCCCTGACGATGCGGAAACCTCTGTCATGGAGATGAATAACAATGCGGGAACCACCATGATGCTTTCCATATCAAACCCCTCCCAGGAGGATTTGTACGATTATGTGGACCAGACCGTGGTACCCCTGCTGGAACAGATTTCTTCCGTGGCGGAGGTGGAGGCCATGGGCGGAAAGTCAGAATACTATAAAATCGAGCTTCAATCCGATGAGATGGCCCAGTATCAGGTGACCATGAGCGACGTGTCCACGGCCATGAGCACGGCCAATCTTTCCTATCCATCCGGCGATGCGGTATCCGGAAAGCTGGAGCTTTCCGTGTCAACGTCCCTGGAGCATGAGACCATAGAAGCCCTGAAGGAAGTCCCCATCACCACCTCCAGCGGAAAGATTGTATATCTGGAGGACATTGCCAGGGTATATGAGGCAGAGGAGAGCCGGGGAGGCATTTCACGCTACAACGGAGAGGATACTATTTCCATTTCCATCACCAAGCAGCAGAGCAGCACTGCCATGGATGTGTCATCCGAGGTTCAGGAGGTTATTGAGAGCCTGGAGGCGGATGATGAGAACCTGAATATCAGGATTGTCAGGGACAGCGCGGACAGCATTCTCAGTTCCCTTAAGGACGTGGCCCTTACCCTGGTGCTGGCAGCCGTGATTTCCATGATTATCATATTCATTTTCTTTGGAGATTATAAGGCGTCCCTGATTGTAGGAAGCTCCATACCCACCTCCATACTGGTGTCGCTGATTCTGATGACCAGCGCTGGTTTCTCCCTGAATATCATTACCATGAGCGGTCTGGTGCTGGGAGTAGGCATGATGGTGGATAACTCCATTGTGGTGCTGGAGAGCTGTTTCAGGGCCATAGAGACAGAGGAGGACAAGGGCCTGCTGGGGTATGCCAAGGCTTCCCTGTCCGGAACCAACATTGTGCTCCAGTCCATTCTGGGATCCACTGTGACCACCTGTGTGGTTTTCCTGCCGCTGGTATTTCTGCAGGGCATGTCGGGACAGATGTTCGGCTCCATGGGATACGTTATCGTATTCTGTATGTGCGCCTCCCTCCTGTCAGCCATTACCATTGTTCCCCTTACCTATATGGCCTATAAGCCCCAGGAGAGGATGCAGGCGCCCATGTCGCGGCCCATGGAGCGGATACAGAACGGATACCGCCGTATCATGCCCGGACTTTTAAAACACAAGGCCATCATCATGATTGCATCAGTAATCATCGTGATTGCAACCTATTTTCTGGCCAGCGGGATGGAGACTGAGCTTATGACCGCGGACGATACGGGAACAGTCAGCGTTTCCATCGAAACAAGGCCGGGACTGCTGTCGGAAAATGCCGACGCCATGCTGACCCAGGCAGAGGAGATTGTCAAAGGTCATCCGGATGTGGAATCATACATGCTGCGCTATAACAATGACAGCGGTACCATAACAGCCTATCTGAGGGATGACAGGGATATGAGCACCGATGAGATAGTGGAGCAGTGGGAAACGGAGATGGCGGACCTGGATAACTGTACGGTGACAGTGGAGGCGTCCTCGTCCATGAGCTTCATGAGCAGGAGCCGGGGATATGAAGTCATCCTTAACGGTACTGATTACGATGAGCTCCAGGAGGTCAGCAACAGGATTGTTGCCGAGATGACGGCCAGGGACGATGTGATGAACGTCCATTCCAGCATAGAAAATACGGCTCCCGTGGTGACTGTGAAGGTGGATCCGGTACTGGCGGCCGCAGAGGGGCTTACGGCATCCCAGATTGGTTCCCAGGTAAAACAGATGATGGACGGCGAAGAGGTGACCACCCTGGACGTGGATGGAAGAGAGGTCAGCGTGATGGCCGAATATCCGGAGGATGAGTACCGGACCGTCAGCCAGATGAAGGATATTATACTCTCCAAGCCCTCCGGAGGCTATGTGGCCCTGACGGATGTGGCGGAAATCTATTATAAGGACAGCCCGGCATCCATTTCCAAGACGGATAAGGCGTATGAGATAACCATTACGGCAGATTATACCGGGGGAAATGTCCAGTCCGCCATAGACAGCGAGGTCATAAGCCCCAACTTAAGCGCCACCATCAAGAAGGGTGTCAACTCCATGAACCGTATGATGCAGGAGGAATTTGCAGCCTTGTACCAGGCCATTGCCATCGCTGTATTCCTGGTTTTCGTGGTACTGTCAGCGCAGTTTGAGTCACCGAAGTTTTCCTTTATGGTAATGACCACCATACCATTCAGCCTCATAGGCTCCTTCGGCCTTTTGCAGATTACGGGAGTCAGCATCAGCATGACGTCCATACTGGGATTCCTGATTCTGGTCGGAACGGTTGTGAACAACGGTATCCTCTATGTGGATACAGTGAACCAATACCGCATGACCATGGATCTAAAGACCTCCCTGATCGAGGCGGGCGCCACACGTTTAAGGCCCATTATGATGACCAGCCTTACCACCATCCTTTCCATGATTCCCATGGCCCTGGCCATAGGGGACAGTGGTTCCACCACCCAGGGGCTGGCTATTGTTAACATCGGAGGACTCAGCGTGGGCGTGGCGGTGGCCCTGTTCATTCTGCCAATCTACTATGCGCTGATGAACGGCGATAAGAAACGGGTTGTGCCGGATATTTAAAGAGGAGGTGACAATCATATGAGATACGGAAAAATAGGGGCCGGATGCCTGGCCGCGGCACTGTGCCTTGGCGCCATGCCGGCGCCGGCGTGGGCGGGTACACCGGAGTTTGCCTATACCGCAGAGCAGTGGGCTTCCCTCAGGGATAATCAGCTGGATTTTACGGAGATAGCGGACCTGATTCATGTATACAATAACACGGTGATTCAGAACCAGCTGGAGTATGAGGATTTCCGGGGGAAGGACGCGGACGATATTGCGGATGATTACTATGATGCTGCCGATGATATATACGGAAGCCTGGAATATCCTGATTCGTCGGATTCAGATTATGCCAGCCGCCTGTCCTCCTATTTGAGCAGCCAGATTCAGGCTGATAACCTGCGGGAACAGGGAGACGACAATGTGGAGGACGGGGACGTCAAGAAGCTGGAATATGACAAGACAGAGGCGGGTCTGGTAAAGGAGGCCCAGGAGCTGATGATAAGCTACTGGAGCCAGACATACAGCCTGGAAAGCCTGGAGCAGAATAAGATACAGGCCCAGTCGTCCTATGACCAGACCCTTACCCGTCTGAGCGCCGGTATGTCCACCCAGGCCCAGGTGCTGTCGGCCCGGGAGGCCGTCACATCGGCGGATGCATCCCTGCTGTCGGCCCGGAGCAGTCTGGGGCAGACAAAAGAAAATCTCTGCCTTATGCTGGGATGGACCTATGGGGCGCAGGTGGATATAGGAGATGTGCCGGAGCCGGACCTGGAGGGAATGGCAGCCATCAATCTGGATGAGGATGTATCCAGGGGAGTGGAAAATAATTACAGCCTTAAAATACTTGAAAAGAAAATAGCCAATGCAAAAAGCGGCACCAATAAGTCAAGTCTGGAGCAGAGCTTAAAGAGCCAGAAGGAGACAGCTGCCTTCAGCATAAAGAATGCCTACGAGAGCATGATGATATCTAAATCCGACTACGAGCAGGCTCTTAATGCATATGAAATTGAGGCGGCAGCCATGGAGACGGCAGAGCGGAAGATGACGGCCGGGATCATGACAAGAAACAATTATATAACACAGCAGTCCTCCTTCGCGACAGCCCAGGTCAATGTGCGTACACAGAGGCTGGCTCTTCTCAGGGCGCAGCTGGAATACCAATGGTCGGTGGACGGACTGGCATCCGTGTCATAGGATGGGAGAGATTTAGAAATAGCGGAGAAATATTTAAAGTGCAGGAAAAAGGCAGGATGGAACAGAGGTGAGACAATGAAAAACCGCAGTCATATAAAGGGAAGCAGCAGAAGGCGTGAGAACAGAAAAAGGACTGTCATGGTCCTTTTGATAATGGTACTGTGCCTGTCGGGAACCGGCGTCCGGACTTCCTATGCATCCCAGGAAGCATCCCAGGCCGCTGTCCCGGATGCGTCTCAGGACATATCCCCGGAAACCACAGGGAACACAACGGGTACCACAATCATTGAATACGGCAATCTGAGGGAACTGCTGAAACAGGGAAATCTGTCTTTAAAAGAGAGCATAGAGGACTACGAGAACAATATAAACGCCTACCAGGAAATATGGGATACCCTTAAGCGGGAGCAGGACAACATGGAGGATAAGGCGGAGGAAATGGGCGGTGAGGACAGCCAGACAGCCGGGATCTATTCCTCCAATGCAGCCATGTTAAAATCCTCGGCCAGCCGCATATACAGCCAGCTGGACACCATGACCAGCGAAAAGAGCACCCGCAGCCTGGAAAAGTCCGCGGACACCTTTACCATGACAGCCCAGACCCTGATGAATTCCTACAACCAGATGGTACAGAATGTGGAATACCAGGAAAAGCGGGTTGAGTCCTTACAGGCAGCCTTTGAGGCCATGGTGAGAAAGCAGGCAGCCGGTACCGCCACCCAGGCCCAGCTGAAGGAAGCAAAAAAAAGCCTGGACACTGCCGGAAATTCCCTGGAGTCCCTCAGGCTCCAGGCCGGGGAGCTGCGCCGTCGGCTGCTTACCATGCTGGGGATTGAGGACAGCAGCCAGGTGGTGATAGGAGCCATACCGGAGCCGGATATGGCAGCCATTGAAGCCGTTGATTATGAAAGCGATAAGAACAGAGCCATGGGAAATGACAAGAATGTGCAGAATGCCCGCCACACCCCGGCCAGCAGTACCACTGAAATCAATATCAGGTTCAGGCTGGCGGATGAGGCGGAGGGGACAAAGGAGGCAGCGTTTTTGGCTTCCTACCAGAACCTTCAGGCCAGTAAAACAGCCTATGAGGCGGCCCTCACTGCCTTCCAGAGCGCCCGGCTGACCTACGAAGGACTCCAGAGAAAGCAGCAGGTCGGACTGCTGACAAGCACGGAATACCTGGAGGGCCAGGCAGCCTATCTGGAGAAAAAGGCGGCAAAAGAAACCGCCTCCATGAACCTGGCGGCGGCCTATGAATCGTATTGCTGGGATGTGAAAGGAATCAGTCAGACGTGATATGTCTGGCCGGAATCCGGACAGTAACCTCAGTACCCTTTCCCAAGGTGCTGGTGAAGGAGAGGCCGTAGGATTCACCGTACAGGCTCTTCAGCCTTAAGTTGGTATTATAGACGCCGATGTGGCCGGGAAAGGCAGTGTGCCTGGGGCTGGCGGAGGAGTCGGTACCGGCATTCACGTCATCCTTTAATGTATCAAGTGTTTCAGGCGGTATGCCTGCCCCGTCGTCAGAGATGATGAATACAATATCATCTCCATCTGGCCAGCCGGTGAGCAGGATGCTGCCTTTTTTTTCTTCCTTCATCATGATGCCGTGAAGGAAGGCATTTTCCACAATGGGCTGGAAGGTGAGCTTGGGAATCGTGTACTCACAGATTTCTTCCGGCACATCCACCACAAAGGCCACGCAATTGTCATAACGCATGTTCTGGAGACGGACATAGAGGCTTACATGCTCCAGTTCCTTCTCAATGGAATTCATCAGCTCCCTGCGGCTCAGGGTAAGCTTATAAAAGCGGGACAGGATCTGGACCGCTTCCGTAACCTTTTCGCTCTGCCCGGTCTGGGACAGCCAGTTAATCATATCCAGGGTATTATAGAGAAAATGCGGGTTAATCTGGGCCTGCAGAGCGCGGAATTCCGCCATCCGGAGTTCATCGGAAGCCTTTTTCTGGCTGTCCATCAGGGTGATGATTTCTTCTGTCATGTAGTTGTAGGTATCGGACAGCACGCCAATCTCGTCGCAGCCAGTGTCAGCCACATCCATGGGCTGGGGCGGGCCGGTGCGAACAGTCTCCATCTGCAGGGCCACGCCTATGATGCGGTCCGCAATGGAGCCGGACAGGCGGAAGGCAGTGTACAGGGCCAGGGCGGTGAACAGCAGGTAAATCAGGGCAAAATGCATCATCAGCGCCCTGCCCGCATCTCCGATATGGAGGGCGGGGATAATGGATATCATGTACCAGTCCGTGTCCGCGATGGGAAAATAGGCCACATAGGCAGAGCCGTCCAGATAGGAGACAAGGGAAAACGTCTTTTCCTTTCCCACCCGCTGCCTCAGGTCCGGGCGGGGAATGAAGTATTTCCCGGCCAGGCCCATGTCCGAGGCGGATACGATCACATCCCGCTCATTTACCAGGAAGGCAGCCTCGTCCGTGACCGTGGCGTCATTGCGCAGCACCATGTCAAAGGCCGGCCTGGAAAGATACAGGGCCACATAGGCAGAGGTATTTTCAATGCCGGACACAGCGCCGCCGTCATGAGTATAAGGAATTCGGGTGATGTAGGCCAGCTTTCCGTTCTTCTCTGTCTCGTCCGGTGTCAGGTACAGTTCCGGGCACAGCAGACGGACCTGATCCGAAGTGCTGTAGATGCCGTACCAGTAGCTGCTGCTTACTGAGGATACCGGGTTAAACAGGGCATTCCCGATCTTGTTGTACTGCATCAGGTCTCCGTATACGCTGTCATCATAATAAATCTTTACATCTGTAATCATGGAATGATCCGTAATGCTCTGCACCAGGTGGAACAGGCTGTTCATCCGGGAGGTGGAGATATCCATGGTATTGGCTTCTGCTCTGGGTACCTGGAAGAGATCCTGTATCAACATGGCGCTGGTGATGGTATCAGAGGCGTGTCCCACATGGGAAATGAGGTTCTCAATGGAGGTCACGGTCTGGGCGGACAGGGCCTGCTCCGAGCGGATGCTGTCATCCATGACAATGCCGTAAATGCGCAGGTAAAGGAAGCCTGACAGTACGGCGGTGGGCAGCAGTACCAGGATGATGTGGGATATGACAAGCTTTGTCTTAAGACGCATGTCATAGGTATAATGATGAATCAGCTTAGAAAACGGATTTTTCATGCAAGCATTTTCTCCCTGTATTCAGAAGGGGACAGGCCCACGATTTTCTTAAAGGTCTTGCTGTAGTAATTGCCGTCGCTGTATCCTACCTTGGATGAAATGTCGGCAATCTTGTACCTGGGATCGCTTAAGAACTGCTTGGACATCTTGATGCGGTAATCCGTCAGATACTGGTTTAAGGTCTGGCCTGTCTCATTTTTAAAAATCGTACATACGTAGCTGGACGAAAGGTGGACGTACTCACTGACATCCGGCACGGAAAGGGAGGGGACCGCATAGTTCTTATGGATATATTCCTTAATCTGGAATACCACCGGGTTTCCCACACTGTTTCCCCGCAGGCGCTCAAAGAACAGGCGCACCTTTGCCGCCAGCAGGTCATTGAGCTCCCTCAGGATGGTGCAGTTCATGACCCCTTCCCAGATGGATTCAGACTCCAATCCTTCCTTCTGCCACAGGGAGATATAGCTTCCCAGGCCGTGTTCGTCCAGCTTGCTGAAATACTTATAATAGATATCCTTCACCTGGCTGGGGCCAATCATGTCGTTTGGCACAAAGGATTCATACAGCCGTCTGACGATGTCCAGGGCTTCCTCCTCCTGCTTTTCGGACAGGGCCATGGAAAATTCCAGAAGGAGGTCTGCCGGCGGCCGGAATACGGCTGTTTCCATGTTGTGGGTCAGTATGAACCCGTAATCATGGAAAAATGCCTCCTTCAGATGTTCACTGGCTTCCTGGTAAGAGATATGCGCGCGGTCCATACCGCTTACAACCGGGCCCATGGAAATGAAAAAAGGGCATATCTTAATAAGCTTTTGGGCCAGGAGTCCGGCGCAGTCGTACAGGGTCTTGTCCGAGGGACGCTCCGGGGAGTGAAGGAAAACAATGATGCGGTGGTCACCTCTTAGGACATATGCCTGGGATATGCCCATAGATGTGAGATGGTCCGCAAAATAATCCCTGATTCCGTCCATCTGTTCCTCCGGCAGCATGGATAAGGGGGTGACACAGTCAATGATAATGCAGCAGAAGCAGGTGGTATGGGTGATGGAAAGGCCCAGGCCGGCTGCGAGCTGTCCTGCCTTTATAAGACTCTCCTCACCTGGCTGGGACAGTAAAAGGCTCAGATGGCCCAGCTGTTCCTTCTCCTGGATTCTTGCTGCCGCCTGGCTCATTTTCTCGTTTATGCTGCTATCCACCGCCTCCCGTATGGCTGTGGCCAGTTCCTCCATGTCAAGGGGCTTTTCCACATACCCCAGGGCCTTCAGCTTGATGGCGGCTTTTAAGTATTCCTTGTCTGAATAAGCGCTCATAAAGATAATGGTGGTTGCGGGCAGCTCCTTTAATATCCGTTCCGCCATCTGAACCCCGTTCATCCTGGGCATCCGCACGTCCGTGAGCACAATATCAGGTTTCTCCTCAAGGGCCGTCTTAAGGCCGTGTATGCCGTCGTCCTCCAGCAGCACCTGACTGATTCCAAGGCTCTCCAGGTTCAGGCTGTCCCGGATTCCCTCACGGGTCAGTTTCTCATCATCAACAATCAGAAGTTTCATCTATTATCATCCATCCTTTTCAAAAGGCAGTGATTTGTATACAATAATCAATACCGATACAACTATTGTATCAAGAAATCATAAATTTGCAACGGAAATGGACAAAATACGACATTAGGTATATACTGGGAAAAAACAGCAGGAAGGCGGGAACCGCAGGGTGAAAGGGAAAAATTGGGCTTGGATAGCAGGGGCGGCCATGATGGCAGGAGTGTTGTTCCTGTTTTCCTGCCAGGACAGTCAGTTTAACAGGGGAAAATACGCTATCATCATGAAATCCAAGAACAACTGGTACAATGAACTGGCCAGCGAGGGCTTTAAACAGGCGGTGGAGGATGCAGGCAAGAACTGTATTGTCCTGTATCCCGACCATCCCTCTGCACAGGAACAGATACATCTGATACAGAACCTTACCGACGAAAAGGTGGAGGCCATAGCGGTGGCTGCCAACGATGAATATGCCCTGACTCCGGTTCTGACCCAGGCCAGGGAAAAGGGAATCTCCGTCATCACGCTGGATGCGGATGTGGAGGCGGGAAGCCGCAGTATTTACATAAGCCCGGTGGATGCCAGAGAGCTGGGGAAAGAACTGGTCAGGGAGGTGGACCGTATATGCGGCCACAGCGGCCAGTGGGGTATCCTGTCGGCGGGAAGCCGTTCCGCCAATCAGAACGAGTGGATATATATGATGAAGCAGGAGCTCCAGAATCTTGAGTACTGCGGCCTGCGTCTGGTGGACATTGCTTACGGGGAAGGGGAATATGAAAAGGCGGCCGAAAAGGCGGAGCTGATGCTGGAGACGTATCCTGACCTGAAGGTAATGTGCTGCCTGTCCACGGAAGGAATCAAGGCGGCGGCTGATGTGGTGAAGGCGCGGGGGCAGGCGTCTGAGGTAAAGGTCATCGGCCTGGGACTTCCGGACCAGATGGAGGAATATGTGGGCAGCGATCCTGAGGACGTGTGTCCGGTGCTGTACATATGGAGTCCCATGGACCTGGGACGGGTGGCAGGGTATGTGTGCCTGGAGCTGTCTGAGGGCTCCATTGAGGACAGGGCGGACCAGGAACTGCTGCTGGGAGGCAGGATATACCCCGTGGACTACGGTCAGGACGGCGGGCTGGAGGTCATAGCCGGCGAGCCCATAAGGGTGGATGCGGAAAATATTGGTTACTGGAAGGACCAGATTTAGAAGATATAAGTATAATATTTGAAAATATTCCATGAGATAGAAAAATATTACCATGGAAATCCCTTACCTGAACGTGGTATTATAAAAATGTCGGAAGACAAACAAAAGATAACGTTAGAGGGCATTGTCAGATGCGGACTTACCAGTAAGTACCATCCCCCAAGTATCTGACAGTGATACTAAAAAAATACCATACGGAGGTGAACAACATGAAACGTATCCTTGTTAAGTTTGACCAGGCAGACCAGATTATTAATTTTGTAAGAATCATGAACCGTTTTGAGTGTGATGCAGATGTGAAATGCGGCAGCCGTATGGTTGATGCAAAGTCTATTGTAGGTGTATTATCACTGGCAAAGTCCAAAACCGTAGAGCTGATTCTTCACACAGATGACTGCGACCAGCTGATGGAGGAAATCGCTCCGTTTGCAGCATAGTCAGACAACAGATACACTTTCCTTGATTTCTACATGAATCATGAACCGGGACAGCAGCGGGTGTGCTGTGGCCCGGTTCTTTTTTTGTGACACGGCTGTAAAGGAGATGGGGCAGGGGTGATTGTGATGCCCTACGGCGGCACCACTTTGCCGGTTTTGGCCGGGAAGTAAACGGACAGGAGCGCGAACAGGCGGGGAAGGGATAAGCTTTTGTCCCCTGTTACCATTATATTTACTTGGACATTTGCGAAAATGAAATATGTTGGGGTGTGCCGGATTAAACAGGGGAAGAGGACGGGGTATGAGTTATCACAGGCAGAAATAGAGGACATCAAACAGTATATACCCCAGGCATTAAGGGAAGGAGCGGCTTCTGGGGTATGTGAAGGGTCCGGGGCCGTGTCTGCCGTGCTGGTGCTCCAGACCATTGCGGCAAATCTGGGAAGTATGCTGACGCCCTACACAGCGGTATCCCTGGGAATGCTGGGGAGCTGCCTGGCCGTAGCGGGCCGTGAGGAAAAGGATGCCGGAAAAGGAGAAAAACGGCGGGGAACAGGGGGCCATGGTCAGCGGAGTTCCCGGATTTTCCGGGGATTACAGTGCGCTGATTGTGGGGACGAATCTGGCAGTGCTTCTTGTGCCGGCTTTGTGGGTTTTCCCCTTTAAAAAAAGGATTCCCGATGCTATACTTAAGTCAGAGCATGTTACGGATTGCGCCGGGCTGGCGGATTGTACCGGGCTGGCGGATTGTACCGGTCCGATGGATTGTACCGGTCCGGCGGAACGTACCGGACGGAAAGGAGAGGCATTATGGCTGTGATTGGAGGAATCATGGTGCCCCATCCGCCTCTGATTGTGCCGGAGGTGGGCAGAGGGCAGGAGATTCTCATTAAGGATACCATTAAAGCATACCAGGAGGCAGCCGGGATGGCAGCGGAGCTGAAGCCGGATACCATTGTGGTGATTTCTCCGCATGCGGTGATGTACGCGGACTATTTCCATGTATCGCCGGGAAAGAAAGCCAGGGGAGACTTTGGCCAGTTCATGGCCCCGCAGGCAGGGGAAGAAGCCGTATATGACGAAGCTTTCGTAAGGGAACTGGACAAACTCTGCGGGGAGGATGATTTTCCCATGGGTACAGAGGGAGAGAGGGAAAAAGAGTTGGACCATGGAACGCTGGTCCCGCTGCATTTTATCCATCAGCATTACAGGGATTACAAGCTGGTGCGAATCGGCGGATCCGGACTGTCCTTTGCCCACCATTACCGGGCAGGCCGGTACATTGCCATAGCAGCAGAAAATCTGGGACGCAGGGTATTCATTGTGGCCAGCGGGGATTTGTCCCATAAACTGAGAGGGGACGGGCCTTATGGCTACAGCGTCCAGGGGCCGGAGTATGATGAGCGGATAATGGACGTTATGGGAAAGGCGGAGTTTGGGGAGCTGCTGGCATTTTCAGAAAGTTTCTGCGAAAAGGCGGGGGAATGCGGCCACCGCAGCTTTACCATGATGGCGGGAGCCATGGATGGAAAGGCAGTCATGCCCAGGCGTCTGACCTATGAGGGCCCCTTTGGGGTGGGTTATGGGATTTGCACGTTCCGGGTGACCGGGGATGACGATGGGCGCAGCTTCCTGGAAACATATGAAAGCTGCCGGAAGGAAGCCTGTAAAAAACGGCGGATGGAAGAGGATGCTTATGTGTCTCTTGCCCGCAGGTCGCTGGAGTATTATGTGCGCGAGGGAAGAATGATTCCTTTTGGCAGAGCGGAGGAAGAAATGCCGGAAGAAATGCTTCAGACAAGGGCGGGAGTTTTTGTATCCATCCACAGGGGCGGCGCTTTGCGGGGGTGCATCGGGACCATATCGCCGGTGTGCCGGAATGTTGCGGAGGAAATCATACAGAACGCGGTGAGTGCAGGCATCCATGATCCCAGGTTTCCGTCAGTCCGGGAGGAGGAGCTGCCTTTACTTGAATACAGCGTGGATGTGCTGGGCGGGACAGAGCGGATTCAGAGTGAGGACCAGCTGGACCCGCTGCGCTACGGTGTCATTGTCACCAGGGGCAGGAAGCGGGGACTGCTGCTTCCCAATCTGGAGGGAGTGGACACGGTGGAGGAACAATTGTCCATTGCCAGGCAAAAGGCGGGGATACGTGAGGATGAGACGGATGTGAAGCTGGAACGTTTTGAGGTCATCCGCCATGGGGTAAAGTCATGAGAGCTGTGTGCGGGGGATGCATGAACCGGTGCGTCCTGGAAGAAGGTCAGACCGGCTTGTGCCGGGCCAGGAAGAATACAGGCGGCGCGGTGGTTCCTGTTAACTACGGAAAAATCACGTCCATGGCCCTGGATCCCATAGAGAAAAAGCCGCTCAGACGGTTCCTGCCCGGCTCTGTAATATTGTCCGTGGGAAGCTTTGGGTGCAATCTGAGATGCCCCTTCTGCCAGAATCATGAGATATCCATGGCAGGGGAGGGAGATTCCCGTGCAGTGCCCGTAAGTCCTGAGAAGCTGGCCAAAAAGGCAGCAGAGCTCAGAATAAAGGGAAATGTTGGAGTTGCCTATACCTATAACGAGCCCCTGGTGGGTTGGGAGTATGTCAGGGATACAGGGCGCCTTGTGAGAATAGCAGGTATGAAAAATGTAATCGTCACCAACGGAAGCGTATCTGACCAGGCGCTGGATGATATCCTGCCTGTGGCGGACGCCATGAACATTGATTTAAAGGGATTTACAGAGCAATATTACAGGAAGCTGGGCGGTGACCTTGAGACTGTAAAGCATTTTATCACACGCTCCAGCCGCCAATGCCATGTGGAACTGACCACTCTTATCATACCCGGGGAAAATGACTCGGATGAGGAGATGAGGGAGATGGCGGGCTGGATATCATCCCTGAGCCCGGAGATTCCTCTTCACGTATCCAGGTTTTTTCCGCGCTGGAGGATGGATGACAGACCCGCAACAGATGTGGCCAGAGTATATGAGCTGGTTCAGATTGCCAGGGAGTATTTAAAATATGTGTGGACCGGTAACTGCTGAGCGGAAGCCGCTATGCGTGTAATCTTTTCAAACCATGCAAAGTTTGTACGGGTGCCTCAGCCCGCTTCGCTGTCCCTTTATTTTAACAGCGGTACCAGGGGACAGGAAGGGGCAGTCACCATGGTGATTTTTAAGTTAAACAGGTCTGTGTGAGTGACAGGAAATAAATTTAATTGCCGGACATCGCAATTCGCAAATGGCGGGCAGGAAATGGAGGTGCAGGATGGATTTCAGATACGAGACAGTAATTCCCAATGACGATCTGCCCTTTCGGATGTTCATATTCGAGGGAAGGGATGGAAATTACCGGGTCAGCAAGCATTGGCACCAGTCTGTGGAACTGTTTCTTGTGTTGGAGGGAACGCTGGATTTCTTCATCAATTCCAGGCAGTATACATTGAAGCACAATGATTTTGTCATTGTGAATCCCAATGAAATCCATTCCATTGAATGCCCTGACCCCAATATTACCATTGTGCTCCAGATTCCAATGAAATCCTTTGAGGGGTATATGAGTGATGAGTCCTGCATCACCTTTGCGGACAGGGAAGAAAGTCAAAAGGCCAGGCTGGTGTCCCTGGTCACTGCCATGTACCGGACGTATGAGCAAAGGGAATTCGGCTACCGCCTGAAGGTAAAGAGCCAGTTCATGGAGTTCCTCTATCTGATTGTGACAGAGTTTAGGATTGAGCAGATCGATAAGGTCCAGGTACAGCAAAAACGCCATTTGGATAAGCTGTCCCAGGTGACACAATATATGAAGGAGAACTATGACAAGGAACTGACTCTGGAAATGGTTGCGTCCAGGTTTGGCTTTACACCCTCCTATCTCTCCCATATGTTCAGGGAATATGCTCAGGTGGGATACCGCACATACCTGATGGATTTGAGGGTAAAGTATGCCATGCGGGAATTGCTGAATTCGGACCGTTATGTGGGGGACATTGCTCTGGATCATGGATTTGCTGATGCAAGGGCATTTGCCAAGGCATTCAAAAAGCGGTATGGCTGCCTGCCCAGCCAGTACCGGAAGCAGATGAATCAAAAACAGATGATCCGCAAGTCATCGTCAGATGAGTGAAGATCGCAAAAAAGTGCTGTTAGTTCGTAAAATAACAGCACGTTTTTTTTTCTTGTTTATATTATAATGGTTACCAGAGAAAACAGGCTGGTGCGGATGGAAAAACGTACGGCCCGATATAAGGAGGTATGAACATGGGGATGACAGTCAGGAAGGTGGCGGATCCGGCGTTTAAAGCCTATGGAAGGGTCATCACAGGTTATGATTTCAGCGGTCTTTTAATGGCAATGGAGCATACGCCCCTGCCGGAGGATGTTATTTATATTCCCTCGCTGCCTGAGATGGAGGCCCTGTCTGATGCAAAGGAGCTGGAACGCGGGATCTACGGCCAGATGCCGATTCAGATAGGATGCTGCAACGGACACAACAAGAAACTGAATGCAGTGGAATATCACCGGGATTCAGAGGTAGACATTGCTGTGGACGACCTGATACTGATATTGGGAAAACAGCAGGATATTGAGGAAGACCATACATACGATACATCCAGGATGGAGGCATTTCTGGTTCCTGCGGGAACCGCGGTGGAGGTATATGCCACAACCCTGCACTATGCGCCCTGCCATGTGAAGGATGAGGGCTTCAGATGTGTCATCGTTCTTCCAAAGGGCACCAATCTGGATATGGAGCCAGTGGATGTGAAGGACCCGGAGGACAGGCTTTTGTTTGCCAGAAACAAGTGGCTCATAGGCCATGCCGAGGGCGGACTGCCGGAAGGGGCGTTTATCGGCCTTAAAGGAGAGAATCTGAGCGTCTGATTCAGAACATGAAAACTCAGATGTGGACAAATAAATTTAATCATGTATGAGGAGGAAATTACAATGAACAATACACCAGAGGTAAAAATCGGAATCGTGGCAGTGAGCAGGGACTGTTTCCCGGAGTCTCTCTCTGTCAACAGAAGAAAAGCATTGGTGGAAGCCTACAAGGCCAAATATGACGCGGCGGAAATTTATGAATGTCCTGTATGCATCGTGGAGAGCGAGATACATATGGTTCAGGCATTGGAGGACATAAAGAAGGCAGGCTGCAACGCCCTGTGCGTATACCTGGGCAACTTTGGCCCTGAGATATCAGAGACACTTCTGGCAAAGCATTTTGACGGACCTAAGATGTTCGTGGCAGCAGCCGAGGAGTCAGGGGATAACCTGTGCCAGGGCCGCGGCGACGCATACTGCGGTATGCTCAATGCCAGCTATAACCTGGCGCTGCGTAACATCAAGGCATATATTCCGGAGTATCCGGTAGGGGATGCTGAGGATTGCGCGGACATGATTCACGAGTTTGTACCCATTGCCCGCGCGGTGGCGGCGTTAAGCCAGTTAAAAATCATCAGCTTCGGACCAAGACCTCTCAACTTCCTGGCCTGCAACGCGCCTATCAAGCAGCTGTACAACCTGGGCGTGGAGATTGAGGAAAATTCCGAGCTGGATTTGTTCGAGGCATTCAACAAGCATGCGGGGGATGAGAGGATTCCAGGCATTGTGAAGGAGATGGAGGAAGAACTGGGAGCAGGCAACAAGAAGCCGGAGATTCTCTCCAAGCTGGCCCAGTATGAGCTGACCTTAAAGGATTGGGTGCAGGAGCACAAGGGCTACCGCAAATATGTGGCCATTGCCGGAAAATGCTGGCCCGCATTCCAGACACAGTTTGGTTTTGTGCCATGCTATGTGAACAGCCGACTGACAGCCCAGGGTATCCCGGTGTCCTGTGAGGTTGATATCTACGGAGCGCTCAGCGAGTACATCGGTACGGTCATCAGCCAGGATACGGTTACTCTTCTGGACATCAACAACACCGTGCCGAAGGATATGTATGAAGCTGATATCAAGGGAAAATTTGATTATACCCTTAAGGATACATTTATGGGCTTCCACTGCGGCAACACCGCGTCCGGCAAGCTGTCCTTCTGCGAGATGAAGTATCAGATGATTATGGCCAGGGCCCTTCCAATCGAAGTGACCCAGGGAACATTGGAGGGCGACATTAAACCAGGCAGCATTACCTTCTACCGTCTCCAGAGCACGGCGGACAACAAACTGAGGGCTTATATTGCGCAGGGAGAGGTACTTCCGGTTGCCACACGTTCCTTCGGATCCATCGGCGTGTTCGCCATCCCGGAGATGGGACGGTTCTACCGCCACGTACTCATTGAGAAAAACTTCCCTCACCACGGAGCCGTGGCCTTTGGAAATTACGGCAAGGCATTGTTTGAGGTATTCAAGTACATTGGCGTGGATGTGGAGGAAATCGGCTACAACCAGCCAAAGAGCGTAAGATACAGGACAGAGAATCCATTTGCATAAAAACGCGGGGAGGGAAAAATATGCTTTATATAGGAGTGGACCTGGGAACCTCAGCGGTAAAATTGTTATTAATGGATGGAAGCGGACGAATTCACAAGGTGGTTTCACGGGAGTATCCACTGTATTTCCCCCATCCCGGATGGTCGGAGCAGAACCCGGAGGACTGGTTTACAGCCTCCATGGACGGCATGAAGGAGCTGACCTCGGAGTGTGACAAATCACAGGTGGCAGGCATCAGCTTCGGAGGCCAGATGCACGGTCTGGTGACGCTGGATGAGGCGGATGAGGTCATCCGCCCGGCCATCCTCTGGAATGACGGACGGTCCGAAAAGGAGACAGATTACCTGAACCAGAACATTGGCAAGGATAAGCTGTCCGCTTACACGGCCAACATTGCCTTCACCGGCTTCACGGCCCCGAAGATTCTTTGGATGAAGAAAAATGAACCGGAAAACTTCGCGCGCATATGCAGGATAATGCTTCCAAAGGATTATCTGGCTTACAGGCTGTCTGGCAGCTTCTGCACGGATTATTCCGATGCCTCCGGCATGCTGCTTCTGGACGTGGCCCACAAGCGCTGGTCTGAGGAAATGATGGAGATGTGCGGCATCACCAGAAAACAGCTTCCGGATTTGTATGAGAGCTATCAGGTGGTGGGAAATCTGAAGGAGGAACTGGCAAAGGAGCTGGGATTTACACAGGATGTAAAAATCATTGCCGGCGCAGGAGACAATGCGGCTGCCGCTGTGGGCACCGGAACCGTTGGGGAGGGCTGCTGCAATATTTCCCTGGGAACCAGCGGAACCATCTTTATTTCCAGCGAAAGCTTTAAGGTGGACTGCAACAACGCACTTCATTCCTTTGACCATGCGGACGGACATTTCCATCTCATGGGATGTATGCTAAGCGCGGCCTCCTGCAACAAGTGGTGGATGGAGGAAATTCTTAAGACGAAGGAGTTTTCCAGGGAGCAGGAGGGAATCGTCAGGCTGGGAGAGAACCATGTGTTCTATCTGCCCTATCTCATGGGAGAGCGCTCTCCTCATAACGACCCAAGGGCCAGGGCATGTTTCATTGGCATGACCATGGATACCAGCAGGGAGGAGATGACCCAGGCCGTATTGGAAGGCGTGGTATTCGGACTCAGGGATTCCCTGGAGGTGGCCAGAAGTTTAGGCATCCGCATTGACCGCACCAAAATCTGCGGCGGGGGAGCAAAGAGCCCTCTGTGGAAGAAGATGGTGGCCAACATCATGAATGTGAAGGTGGATGTGGTTGAAAACGAGGAAGGCCCTGCCCTGGGAGGCGCCATACTGGCAGCCGTGGGCTGCGGGGAGTATCCGGACGTGAAGACCGCAGCGGACAGCATTGTGAAAGTCATAGAAACCATTGAGCCGGATGCTGACCTGGCGGGAAGGTATGAAAAGCAGTACGGCAGGTTCAGGCAGATGTATCCTGCGCTTAAGACGGTATTCCGGAATCTGGAAGAATAATATAAACAGGGAGCAGGATGCTTCAGGCCCCATTGCATGGCAGCTGGATGCAGCGGGGTCCTGGAAGTCAGGCTCCTTTTTTCTGTGGCGGTGCTTATTGTGCATTGCCTTGCACGTTCACAGGAATTATGATATAGTGATTCTGCCAGATGATAGTTGGTCAATACAGGAGGCTGTATGAAAGAAACGATGCGTGCTTTCCTGTTGGGAGAGTACAGGCCGGGAGCTTTCTGACGCCGGAAGGCGTATCTCCGAACTGTTCTCCAAACATCCTGCGGAATAATTTATAATTGGTGAAGCCATGGCGTTCCAGAATATCACGGACAGAATCCTCCGTGGTAATCAGATCGCGGTAAATATAGGACAGGCGAAGTTCATTCTGGTATTCCAGGAAGGTAACGCCCATACATTTTTTGAAAAAGCGGCAGAAGTATCCCGGCTGCAAAAAGGCCACCCGGGCGATTTCACTGGTGGTGATGGGACGGTTGTAATTCCTGGCCGTATAGGTCAGTACCGGGTCCAGACGGCTTAAAGCTTTGTTTTTCTGATTCACATCCGGTTTTAATACCTGCACACTGAAATTGTGGTACAGCTGGAATAATAATTCAAAGAGCAGGCTGTTAAAACGCAGCAAAAAGCCTTCCGGCCGTATGTCGTTGGCAATCTGCATCTGGGTCAGGGTGTCCTTCATCCGGTCCAGTTTGGTCCTCATGATTGGATCCTGGGTTTCGGGATTCCACAGAAAAAGGAGCTGGCTTACCTCAGGTATATAGGTTTCCATGAACTCTATGGGAATCTGCAGCACAATGGCCCGGTTGGGATGGGTACACTTGGTGGAGTGTATGACATTGGAATTAATAAGGATGCATTGACCGGCCGGGAGATTTCGGCTCATTCCCCCCGTATCATGCCCCAGAGGTTTGCTGATGTGAATGCCAGACCGGGCTATGTACGGCTCAGGGGCCAGGAGTCCAGGACATCCCTGAACAAGGTGAGCATCCTGGCTAGAAAGCTGACCAGCGTGCACGCCAGAATCACCACAAAAATGGAGTTCGTGCCCCCAGGTCCACCAGCACAGCGCGAGACTGATTCTCTATTACGACAACATGAATTACATTAACCTGAGAAAATATTACAGCGAAACTCTGGGGCAGAGCTCCTTATCCGTCATCCATCTGGAAAATGGAGTAAGGACGGAATTCCTCAATACCAGGATACCGGTGGAGGACCGGCCTGTTTACCTGAGACTGTACGTACAGGGCAGACAGTCTTGGTTTGAATGGAGCTATGACGGAGAGAAATACGAGAAAATCGGGTGCATCTTTGATACCACGCGGTTTTCCGACGAGTACTGCAAATACGGGGAGTTCACCGGAACCATGGCAGGCATAACCTGTGCGGACCGTGTAAAACATGCCCATTATGCTGACTTTGATTTTCTGGAATATGTGCAGGAGCAGGGAGAGTGAGGTGACACGGATGCCTCAAAACACATTTACCCCCCAATCCTCAGCGCTTTTTTGCAGAAACCATTAAAAAACTTGCATTGTCAGCTTGGGACGTGCTAATATCTATAATATGGATAAAAGATACTTTGAGAGAACAGGAGAGGTAAGATGACAAGGGACAGGATATATGGGTACTTCATTGAAAAGGATAATAACTGTGCGGAAACCATGCTGCGTGCCCTGAATGACGAATATCAACTGGGAATACCGGACGACTCGGTAAAGCTGGTGGGCGGATTCGGAGGGGGAATGGGCTGCGGGAAGGCCTGCGGTGCCCTGTGCGGAGGATGTTCCGCCATCAGCTACCGGCTCATTAAGGAAAGGGCCCATGCAACCCCTGAGCTTAAACCGGCCGTGGCTGCGTTTGCGGAGGAATTCGTGGAGCGTTTTGGTTCAGATGCCTGCTGTGAGCTGGTAAAGACCTATAAAAAAGAAGATACCCGCTGTCTCGACATGATTTGCATGGCTGCGGACATTGCAGACGTATGTTTTGAGAGAATCCTATCAGCGGAAGAAAGGAAATAGAGATTATGAGGATATTAATTGTAGGCGGTGTGGCAGGCGGCGCGTCTGTGGCGGCCAGGGCCAGGAGACTGGACGCCAGGTCGGAAATCATCATGTTTGAGAGAGGGCATCATGTGTCATTTTCCAACTGCGCCCTTCCTTACTATCTCAGCGGCACGGTGAAGGACAGCAATGCCCTGGTCATGATGAGTCCGGAGAAGTTCAGGAAGCAGTATGACATTGAGGCGAGAACGGACAGCGAGGTGCTGTCAGTGGACAGGGAGAAGAAAACCATCCGGGTAAGAAACGGATGCACCGGGGATGTCTATGAGGAGCACTATGACATTCTGGTCCTCTCTCCGGGGGCGAATCCCATCCGCCCGAAGAGCATAGAGGGCGTGGACAGGTCCAATGTATTTACTGTGAGGAATGTGACGGATATAGTGAATCTGAAAAAGTTTGTCACCGACTGCCAGATTCAGGATGTGGCTGTGGTGGGAGGCGGATTCATCGGCATTGAAGTGGCTGAGAATCTAAGCATGGACGGAAGGCATGTATCCGTCATTGAGGCCCAGGACCAGATCATGGCGCCCTTTGATTATGATATGGTGCAGATGCTCCAGAAGGAGCTGCTGGACCATGGAGTGGATGTGATTGTAAATGACGGTGTCAGCGCCATCGGGGAAGAAAGCATTACCCTGGCTTCGGGAAAGGAAGTCAAGGCAGGCATGACCGTGCTGGCTATCGGGGCTGCGCCTGAGACAGGACTGGCTAAGGCCATGGGCCTGGAGCTGGGAGAGACAGGAGCCATTAAGGTGGACCACAATTACAGGACAAGCGACCCTGACATCTATGCGGTGGGAGACGCCATAGAGGTGTTTAACAGGCTGACCCATAAGCCGTCCAGGCTGGCGCTGGCAGGCCCGGCCCAGAGACAGGCCAGGGCAGCGGCGGACCATATGTACGGCATTCCCCATAATAATAAGGGGGTTATTGGTTCCTGCGCGGTCCGTATTTTTGACCTGAACGCGGCAGCAACCGGGCTGAACGAAAAGACAGCCGGTGCAGCCGGTATTCCCCATGATTCCGTCTATATTATCCCAACGGATAAGGTTGGGCTGATGCCGGGAAGCGCTCCCATGCACTTTAAACTGGTTTATGAATATCCTACAGGAAGGATTCTGGGAGCCCAGGCCATTGGACGGGGGAATGTGGATAAGAGGATAGATGTCATTGCGGCCATGATTTCCATGGGAGGAGCTCTGGAGGATTTAAAGGAGCTGGAGCTGTGCTATTCTCCTGTATTCGGTACTGCCAAGGATGTGGTGAACCAGGCGGCCCTGGTGGCCCTGAACCTGCTCTATGGACGGGTAAGGCAGGTGCCTGTGACAAAGGTACGGGATCTGGTGGAGACAGGCGCGTATATCATTGATGTCCGCGAAAGGAATGAGTACAGCCTGGGCCACTTAAAGACATCCGTCAATATCCCGTTGTCAGAGCTGCGGGACCGTCTGGATGAGATACCGGCGGATCGTCCTGTATATCTCCACTGCCGTTCCAGCCAGAGAAGCTATAATGCGTGTATGGCCCTTGTGAACCGGGGCTACAGGAATGTGTGGAATATATCAGGTTCTTATCTGGGAATCTGTCTGTATGAATATTTTACGGATGTGACCACCGGACGAGAGAAAATCGTAACCGAGTATAATTTTAAGTGATTGTTCCGGATGAGGATAGCTTATGACAATCGATGTGGAATCAAGCGTCCATGCGGGAAAGGCCATGGGGCTGTTTCTGGACGGATATAACTGTGCCCAGTCTGTATTTACGGCGTTCTGCGATCTGCACGGCATGGATGAAAAGGAGGCTCTGCGGTTGGGTTCTTCCTTTGGAGGCGGTATGGGGCGGCTGCGTGAGGTTTGCGGGGCGCTCAGCGGCATATTTATGACAGCGGGCCTGCTGTACGGCTATGACAGATAATGGAAGGCAATGCCAGTCAGAAATTTACCGGGAGGTGTATATGCAGAGGTACGGCCGTTTTCTTAAAATCTTAAAAATAGCCGTGGGAAGTCTGCTGGCCATGGCTGCTGCCCAGGCGCTGGGCCTTAGGTACAGCTCCTCCGCTGGCGTGATTACCCTGCTCAGCATCCAGGATACGAAGCGGGAAACCTTACGGGTCACGGCCGGGAGGCTGTTAGCTTTCCTGGCCGCGATGGTCCTGGGGCCGGTATCCTTTGCATTGGCAGGATACCGGCCTTTGGCTATGGGGATTTTTCTTCTGATGTTTACTCCGCTGTGCATGAAATGGGGCATACAGGAGGGGATATCCGTGAACACGGTCCTGATGACCCATATTCTGGCCGAGGGTTCCATGGGAATGGCGGACATTGCCAATGAAGCTCTTCTGCTGTTTGTGGGAACGGGTATGGGAGTTTTACTCAACCTGTATATTCCGGGATCGGGGGCAGCCATACGTTCTGCCCAGAGGGAAATTGAAGAAAAGTTTATCTGCCTGCTGAGCCAGATGGCATCAGAGCTTGGGGAGCCGGGAGAGAATGGAGCACGGACGGGCGGACACGGGTTTCAGGCCCTGGAACAGGCCCTGGAGCAGGGAGAGCGCAGGGCCTATGAGGGGATGGAGAACAGTCTTTTGGCGGACACACGCTATTACCTTGGCTACATGGGGCTGCGGAAAAACCAGTTTGCCATCCTGTGCAGAATGCGGGACTGTTTTTCGCGAATGGAGTCCAAACCGGACCAGGCGTCTGTGGTGGCGTCCCTGCTTGAATCCGTAAGCGGTTCCTTTCACGAAAGAAACAATGCCCTGGGATTGCTGGATGAGCTTGAACAGGTGAAATTACAAATGAAGGCCCAGCCTCTTCCTGTCCACAGGCAGGAATTTGAGAGCCGGGCCTTGTTATACTTGAGTCTGCTGGAACTGGAACAGTTCCTGGTGCTGAAAAAGGAGTTTGCGCTGGGGCTGAGCCGGGAGGAAATCCGCAGATTCTGGGGACAGGCATAGACAACAGCAGCCGTTTTAAGCAAACCTTTTAGCTTAAGCAGGGTCGGCAAACTGTTCCGACAGCTTGTGTAACAGGGACTGGGCCTCGTCTCCCTGCCGGTTGATATAATCTGCTTCCGGAATCTCGATATCGTGAATCAGCACATTGCGAATCTTGCGCAGGGACACAATCTGGTTGATGCATTCCCTGTCCAGCAGATTCAGCCGCTTCAGGGTATTGATGTTGAAGGCTCCCCGCACCTTGGGGGAGTTTTTGGAGGAGACGCGGTTAAGCAGCTGTTCCAGGGGAACCCACTGGCTGAAGAAGTATTCCACTGCATGGCGCTCGTCCTCGCTGATGCCGTCCTGACCGGCCCGCAGCTCCTGGTAGATGTGGTAGCGCTTTTCACTTCCCGTAATCATCTGGTCAATGATCTGCTGGGAGATGTTGCGCCGGTCCTTCTCGAATTTCACGGATTTTAGTACCGGTTCCAGCTCCTTTACGCTGTTTATCTTCAGGCGGCTGCTGAGTTTGAACAGCAGCTCAATATTGCCCATGCGCAGCTCTATATCCTCGGGGCGGAAGTTGTTGCTGAGATAATTATACAGGTAGGAAGCCAGCTCGTACTGGGATCCGAACTCTGCGTTTTTGTTCCGTATGCGCTCATTGCCCGCGTTCTGAAGACGCTCCAGGGCAATCTCGCCGGCAAGGACCAGGCCGTTCAGCTCGTCCAGAATCGCCAGCTCCTCGTCGGACAATGTTCCCTGCAGGGGCTTGTAGACCAGGTCGTGCTCCACCTCGGACCAGGCGTGCATAAGGACCGAGGCCACCTGTATCTCAATGCGGGCCGTGGTATACTTTTTCTGGGAACGGTCCAGCGACTCCTCCCTCATGTGGGCCCGGTAATGGTTGGCCCAGTAACCGGAAAAACGCTTGTTATAAGAAGGCGCCTTGGACTGTTCCGGAAACTGTTTGGTTTCCAGAAGGAGGAAGAGGTCGTTAATAAGGCTGTCCGCCTTATCGCGGTCACCGGGGAAGTACAGTGACACCCTGACACCGCACAGGTCCGCAATATCTTCATATATCTCACGCATGTTTTTATAGGGGACCGACCGCCTGGAATTGCGTATGAGGACCTTGCTTTTCAGACGCCCCGGAGCTTTGGCGCGGGAGGTCACAATGGCCCGGATACCGGCTGCCTGAAGGGCGTTTTCCAGCTGCCTGGCAGCCATCCGGCCGGCTGTCTCATAAAAGTTTATCTTTTTCTTGTAATTCTCTATGAACTGGCTGATTAAATCCATATTTATTCTCCGTAATGCTTTAATACCCAATATTATATAACATTTTCAGAGGGAAGTCACCCCAGTGGTAACATTTAGGATAAAAAGTAAAAACCCACTGGATTTAATGAAATTTGGTGTTATACTTAACACAATCTTCAGGGAAATGCCGACCGGGAGCAGAAACAGCGTCTGGATCGTATGTGGGGTACGCTGCGCCCCCCTCAACGTGCTTCATACCTGCGGGGTGGAGACAGCCCAGGGATATCTGTTCAGCAGGCCCATATCCGTGTAGGAATATGAGGAAAAGTATCTGTAAGTGATATTGGAAGTGATATTGGCTCCGGCGCTGTAGTACTAGGTGACCGGAGCCATCTTGTTTTCCTGGCGCCACTGGCGTGGCGGGATGCCGTATGTTTTTTTGAAGGCACGGGAAAAATGGAGCTGGTTGGGATAGCCCACCGCATTGCTGAGGTCGTTTATGGACAGTTCCGTGAGTTTCAGCAGTTCGGCTGCCTTGGTCATGCGGTAGCTGATAAGGAATTCCTGAGGACTCTTACCCACCGCGTCGCGGAAGATTTTGCCGAAGTAGCTGCGGTTCAGATTGCAGAAGGCCGCGATGTCCTCCACCGATATGTCGTTCTGGAAGTTCTGCTCGATAAAGGAGGTGGCTTCCCGTATATAAAAGTCCTGGAGACGGCCTGTTTTTAACAGTCTGCGGGAGGCGGAGGAGCGGGTCAGATAGTCCAGGAGCAGATAAAGATGGCCAATCAGGTGGAAGGGCGACTGGTCGGAGTGCCTGGCAATGTAGAGCATTTCATTTTTCAGCTCCAGGCTTAAGTCCCGGGCATTGGAATGGTATACAGGGGCATCCATGGTCAGTCCTGCCAGCTCCAGGGCTTCCTTAACACGGAGGCCGTCAAACTCCATCCAGGTGTACTCCCAGGGATGGTTCTTGTCCGCAAAGTAGGTGTTGATCTGTTTAGGATAAATCAGGAACCCTTCTCCGCTTTTAATCTGGTAGGTGTGGGACACGCCCTTGGAATCCGTGGATATGAGGGTGCCTGTGCCGGATATGCAGTAGTGGAACAGATAGTGGTTCCTGGCGTAGGGACCGTAGGAGTGCAGCGGTTCACATTGTTCCCAGCCGTATTGATATAAACCCAAATCCACAAAACGTTCGTTGGGAAATATGGAAAACAGTACATTGCTCATTGCCTGAAAACCCCCTTTTTAATCATTATATACCCAAATGCCAGCCTATATCAAGTTATAGGTATAAAAATAGTATTTGGGTATATTTTTTGCGAAAGCAGAATATTTACCTGCTTTAAAACCCATGATATCATGTAGTTACCAAGGAAATCCGGATGGAATGAAGGCGACAAATTGGATGTTTTTAGAATAGAAGAAACAGGGATGACAGGGGGTATATTATGCTTAAAACGTTCAAAAAGGGATTGCTAACAGCGGCGGCAGCCGTGCTGGGGGCAGCTTTGCTGGGAGGATGCAGCTTCGGAACCAGAGCCTCGGACGGCTTGGTGCATCTGAACTTCCAGATTTGGGACAATGCCCAGAGAGGCGGCATGGAAGCGGTAGCCAGGGCTTATATGGATAAGAACCCGGAGGTGGAAATCCAGGTTCAGGTCACCAGCTGGGATGAATATTGGACCAAGCTGGATGCGGCGGCAGAGTCAGGACAGCTGCCGGACATCTTCTGGATGCACACCAATCAGATTCTCAAATATGCGGATTATGGAAAACTGGAGGATGTGACGGATTTATATGACGATGTGGAGCCGGACTATTATACCACCCACTTTTCGGATATTTCACTGGCAAATGCCAGGGGTTCCGACGGAAGGATGTATGGGGTTCCCAAAGATAAGGATACGATCTGCCTGGTCTATAACAGAGAGATGTTTGACGCGGCAGGAGTGGCTTACCCCGATGAGTCCTGGACGTGGGATGACCTGAAGTCTGCGTCTGCCCGGATTCATGAAAAAACCGGAAAATACGGATATATGGCATATGCGGATGATCAGCTGGGATACTGGAATTTCGTATACCAGGCAGGGGGATACATACTGAACGAGGATAAGACAAAGGCAGGGTTCCTGGATTACGGTACCAGGAAGGCCATGGAATTTTACATCGGCCTCCAGAAGGAGCCGTGGTGCCCTGACCAGAACTATTTTGCTGAGACAGCTCCGGGCAACGCGTTTATGTCAGAGCAGGGAGCCATGTACCTGGAGGGAAACTGGAACCTTATCTCCTTCATGGAAAATAACAAGGAGATGATTGGAAAATGGGACGTGGCCGTGCTTCCCAAGTGTCCGGACCCGGTCCGGGGAGACGGCAGGGCCACCATATCCAACGGCCTGTGCTATTCCACCGGAGCCAAGGGAAAGAAGCTGGAATACGCAAGGGATTTCCTGAAATTTGCAGGTTCTGAGGAAGGACAGAGGGTCCAGGGGCTGTCAGGCGCCGCCATACCGGCCTACAAAGGTCTGGAGGATACGTGGATAAGCGCCTTTGACCAATATGACTACAAATTGGATGTCCAGAAATGCATGGATATGTTTCCTTATGGCGTGCAGAGCGTCAATAACGCATCCAGACCCAAGTGGAAAACCCAGATTAATGACCTGCTGTTAAAGATATACAGCGGCGAGCTGAGTCTGGACCAGGGACTGGAGGACATGCAGAAACTGGTGGACGAGTCAAAGGCGCTGTAATAATGGCAGGATTGGAGGAAAATGATGGGTAAGAAACAATGTTTGACAGAGGATGCAAAATGGGGCTATCTGCTCATTGCCCCTACGATAATAGGTCTGATTGTGCTGAACGTATATCCGTTCCTGCAGACCCTGGTACTGAGCTTTTCCACCACCCATCCCTTTGGGTACTATGAGGTCAGCGGGGTGGAGAATTACGTGCAGATGTTTGGAAGCAGGGAGTTTTGGAAGGCTACCTGGAATTCCATTTACTTCTGTATTCTGACCGTGCCCCTGGGAATATTCCTTTCCCTGCTGACCGCTGTTCTGCTCAATGCCAAGATTCGGGCAAAGGCGGCTTTCAGGGCCATCTATTTCCTTCCCATGGTGGTTGCGCCCGCGGCCATAGCCATGGTGTGGAAATGGATTTTCAACGCAGAGTACGGCATTATCAACCAGGTCATCGGAAGCAGGGTCAACTGGCTGACCAATCCGAAGCTGGTGCTCCCCGCCTGCGCGGTGGTGGCAGTCTGGAGCGCGGTGGGATATGACGCGGTTCTGCTGCTGTCGGGAATACAGAACATATCAAAGAGCTACTATGAGGCCGCCAGCCTGGACGGGGCTTCCAAGGTAGAGCAGTTCTTTAAGATTACGCTTCCCATGGTATCGCCCACCCTGTTTGTGGTGTTAATCATGCGGCTCATGGCATCTCTTAAGGTGTACGACCTGATTTACATGATGGTGGACCAGACGAATCCGGCCCTTACAAGCGCCCAGTCACTGATGTATCTCTTCTACCGTGAGTCCTTTGTGGCGGGGAACCGCGGGTACGCCTCCGCCATTGTCGTGTGGACCGTGCTGCTCATAGGAGCCGTGACAGCCTTGCAGTTCTGGGGACAGAAGAAGTGGGTCAACTATGAAGTTTAGGATGGAGGGAAATTATGAAATCACTGGAGACAAACCGCGGTATTAATACCGCCCTTGTGTATGCGGCCCTGGGAGCGGGAGCCCTGCTTATGATATTTCCGTTTATATGGATGGTGTTCACCAGCTTCAAATCAGCAGGGGAGAGCGTGCAGATTCCGCCTACCATCCTGCCAAAGCAGTGGATGAAGGAGAACTACCTGAGAGCCATCGCCTCCCTGCCCATTATGAAACTGTATGTGAATACGGCGCTGCTGATCCTGTTTCGGGTGCTCTGCGCGGTAGCGTTTTCCTCTGCAGCCGGGTTCGCATTTGCAAAACTTAAATTCAAGGGGAAAAACCTTCTGTTCTCCCTGGTGATTGTACAGATGATGCTGCCGTCCCAGATATTCATTATTCCCCAGTACCAGATGTTAGCCGGGATGGGGCTGACAAACAGCATGTTTGCGCTGGTATTTCCAGGACTGGTCAGCGCGTTCGGCACCTTTTTCCTCAGGCAGGCTTACATGGGCATCCCGGATGAACTGGGGGAGGCAGCATACCTGGACGGCTGTACCAGGTGGCAGACCTTTACAAAGGTCATGATGCCTCTGACCAAGGCCAGCATGGCTGCCCTTACCATTTTCACCGCGGTGTTCGCGTATGCAGACCTGATGTGGCCTCTGATTGCCAACACCGACCTGAACATGATGACCCTGTCAGCCGGCCTTTCCACCCTGAGAGGACAGTTTATCACCAATTATCCGGTGCTGATGGCAGGCTCTGTCCTGGCCATGGTTCCCATGGTGATTCTGTATCTGGTATTCCAGAAGCAGTTTATTGAAGGCATTGCAATGACAGGCGGAAAATAGAAAATGGAAATAAAGACGGAAATAGAGACAGATATATATAGACGGAGGACGACACATGGCAATACAGTATCAGGAAAATGGAAGGATATTCACCCTTCACACGGACCACTCCACATATCAGATGAAGGCAGATTCCTATGGGAATCTGCTTCATCTGTACTACGGAGACAGGACAGAGGGCTCCATGGAATATATGCTTACCTTTGAGGACAGAGGGTTTTCACCCAACCCATATGAGGCAGGTGATGACAGAACCTATTCCCTGGACGCTCTTCCCCAGGAATATCCACATCAGGGGTCGGGGGACTTCAGAAGCCCTGCCTTTGCAGTGGAACAGGCCGGCCGATCCTATGGACTGAATCTGCGCTATGCCGGTTACGAAATATGCAAAGGGAAATACAGCCTTCCCGGACTTCCGGCCATGTATGGAGAGGGGCGGGAGGACGCAGAGAGCCTTAAAATACGCCTGACAGACCAGGTCAGCGGGCTGGCGGTTACTCTGCTCTACGGCGTATTCCCCGGATACGACATTATCACCAGGGCAGTCTGTGTGGAAAATGGGGGAGATGGTCCGGCAGCCCTGAAACGGGTATACAGCGCGTGTCTGGACTTTCTACACGGGGAGTACGACCTGATTCAGTTTTACGGACGCCACGCTATGGAGCGCAATTTCCAGAGAACCGCCCTGTGCCACGGCGCCCAGGTCATAGGCAGCCGCAGGGGGACTTCCAGCCACCAGTATAATCCGTTTCTGATACTGGCGGGACGGGAGACAACAGAAGCCTCCGGGCCCTGCTACAGCATGTCCTTTGTGTACAGCGGCCCCTTTAAGGCTGAGGCGGAGACGGACCAGTACGGTCAGACCAGGATGGCTATGGGGCTTCAGGATGAGATGTTTTCCTATGAGCTTAAGCCGGGGGAGCGTTTCTTCGGACCTGAGGTAATCATGGGATACAGCGGACAGGGACTGGGAGCATTGTCACGCAGCATCCATAAGGCCATGCGCCGCAGCCTTTGCAGGGGAAAGTACAAGATCATTCCCAGGCCGGTGCTGATCAACAACTGGGAAGCCACCTACTTTGATTTTACCGGAGAAAAGATACTGGACATAGCAAGGCAGGCAAAGGACCTGGGCGTGGAAATGATGGTGCTGGACGACGGATGGTTCGGAAACCGGGATTCGGATTTTTCCGGGCTGGGAGACTGGCAGGTAAACGTAAAAAAGCTGGGCGGTTCTCTGGGCAGCCTGGTCAGCCGGATTAACGGCCTGGGAATGAAATTCGGTATCTGGGTGGAGCCGGAGATGGTATCTGAGGACAGCTGTCTTTACAGGGAACATCCGGACTGGGCCTTTGCCGTGCCCGGAAGGAAGCCGGTCCGGGGCAGAAGTCAGCTGGTGCTGGATTTTTCCAGGAAAGAGGTGGCGGATTACATTTTTGACAGTATATGCCAGGTCCTTGACAGCGCCCATATCGAGTATCTGAAATGGGACATGAACCGCAGCATAGCGGACGTATATTCGGCGGCAGACAAAACGGCGGGAGGAGACAGTCCGGGCAGCGTCCTGTACCGGTATATGCTGGGACTCTATGACTTCCTGGAGCGCCTGACGAAGCGCTATCCGGACCTTCTGATTGAGGGGTGCAGCGGCGGAGGCGGGCGTTTTGACGCGGGCATGCTGTATTACACGCCGCAAATCTGGTGCAGTGACAATACCGACGCAGTGGACCGCATCCGGATTCAGTACGGCACCTCCTTTGGCTATCCGATCAGTGCGGTGGGTTCCCATGTATCCGCGGTTCCAAACCACCAGACAGGCAGAATCACGCCCATGAAGACCAGGGGAGTGGTTGCCATGGCGGGCAGCTTTGGGTATGAGCTGAATTTAAACGCCATATCAGACGAAGAGAAGAATTGTGTGAGGGAGCAGATAGACGCGTACCATAAATACTGGCATTTGATTCATGACGGGGAGTATTACCGGCTGACCAATCCCTTTGAGGACAGGGAAGCGGCCGCGTGGCTCTTTGTGAGAGAGGACAGGGGGGAGGCTCTGTTAAACGCGGTGACCCTTAAGGCCCACGGCAATCCTCTGACGCTGTATGTCCGCCTGGAGGGACTGGAGCCCGGGGCCATGTACAGGGATGAGGATACAGGGGCCGTATATCCGGGAGCAGGCCTTATGTCGGCCGGAATCCCCATACCGCCCATGACGGGAGAATACCAGGCGTGGCAGGTACATTTAAGGAGGATATGATAGAGATGAAGCGGGAGAACATCTACAAAAGGCGTCTGGATAAGCACATGGATGAACTGAAGTGGCTGTATATGGAGCTCTACAACAGCCAGGATATGCTTGACCGGCTGCTGAAAGGAATGGAGGGATTTTACAGGGAGCGCGCAGAACCGCTCAGAACACTGGATGCAGCCAGGGAAGCGGACCCGTGCTGGTACAGAAAGAGCTCCATGCTGGGCATGATGATGTACGCGGATCATTTTGCGGGCAGCCTTAAGGGTGTGGAAGAAAAGCTGGATTATATTGAGCGGTGCCATGTGAATTATCTCCACCTTATGCCCCTCTTAGATACCCCCAGGGGACGTTCGGACGGCGGGTATGCCGTATCTGACTTCAGAAAGGTGAGGGAGGATTTGGGAACCATGGAGGACCTGGAACGGCTGGCCCGTGAATGCCATGAGAGAGGAATCAGCCTTTGCCTGGATTTCGTGATGAACCATACATCGGAAGATCATCAGTGGGCAAAAAGGGCAAGGGCGGGTGAGAAGGAATACCAGGACAGATACTTTTTCTTTGACAGCTGGACGGTTCCCTCCATGTTTGAGGAGACAGTGCCCCAGGTATTTCCCGCCACGGCGCCGGGAAACTTTACCTATCTGCCGGAGACAGGACAGCATGTGATGACCACCTTTTATCCCTATCAATGGGACCTGAATTACAGAAATCCCGTTGTCTTTAATGAAATGATGTTTAATTTTCTCTACCTTGCAAACCGGGGGGTGGATGTGCTGAGAATTGACGCGGTTCCCTACATATGGAAGGAATTGGGGACGGACTGCCGCAATCTCCCCAGGGTCCACACCATTGTCAGGATGATGCGCATGATTGGGGAAATTGTGTGTCCCGGTATCCTGCTGCTGGGGGAAGTGGTCATGGAACCGAAGAAGGTGGCTCCCTATTTCGGGACCGTGGAAAAGCCGGAATGCCATATGCTCTACAATGTGACCACCATGGCAGCCATCTGGAATACGGTTGCCGCAAAGGATGTAAGGCTATTAAAGAGCCAGATGGAGACGGTCAGCGCCCTGCCCTCCGCCTGTACCTTCCTCAATTATCTGCGGTGCCACGATGATATAGGCTGGGGACTGGATTATCCCCTATTGGAAAAGTGGGGGATGAGACAGGTTCCCCATAAGAAATTTCTGAATGATTTCTTCACAGGCAGGATACCGGAGAGCTTCAGCCGGGGCGTCCTGTACAATGACGACCCGGCCACGGGGGACGCCCGGTTCTGCGGAACCACGGCCTCCATGTGCGGTGTGGAAAAGGCGGGATTCTGCCATGACAGGCAGGCCATGGAGGAGGCTGTCAGGCTGGATACCATGCTCCACGCATTCATGCTGTTTCAGTCGGGCATCCCTGTGCTGTACAGCGGGGACGAGGTGGGCCAGGTCAATGACTATACCTATAAGGAGAAGACTGAAAAAGCGGCGGATTCCCGGTATATACACAGGGGAGATTTTCAGTGGGAGCTGGCGGAACGGATCAATGAACCGGAAACAGTCCAGAATCATATTTTCCATAATCTGGAGCAACTGGAGGCCATACGGGCCGGGGAGCCCTTATTGGATGCAGAGTGCCCCTTCCGTACATTAGAGACATGGGACAGCTCTGTTCTGGGCATGGTAAGGCAGGACGGCCGGGGCGGAAAACTCATTGGTCTATTTAATTTCAGCGGAGAACGCCGCATTGCGTGGATTGATGAAAAGGACGGTATGTACGGGGATATGGTTACAGGAGACCTCATGGAAGCATCCGGCGTCAGTCTGCCTGGTTACGGATTTCTGTGGATGAAGCGTCAGTGCGGATGACAAAGCCATATTCCGCTGTGCTGTTGTCCGCCCACCGGCAGTTTACGCGCAGCCCTCTCAAAATACCTGCCTCCATATAGGAAGAAATATCAGAACTCAGCATGGCTGCCCCGTTGACATTCAGGGAAAAACCGGCTGTGCCGAGGCAGTGAACCGTTACCTGCCGGACGCATGAGGCTCAGGTTCGGCAGGCAGGCGGACCAGGAAACAGGCGCTTCCGTCCGGTGAATCCGATACGCTTATGGTGCCTCTGTGGAGCTGTACCAGTTCCTTTGCAATACTGAGCCCCAGCCCGTAATTCTGCTTGTGGCTTCTGGCGCTGTCTCCCCGGTAGAACCGGTTAAATATATGTTTCTTTGTCTCGTCGTCCATGCCGCAGCCCTGGTCTGATACGGTGAGGCAGACCATGCTCCGGCCGCGGGAGAGCAGATGCTTATCCGTCTGTACGGATGCGGCCAGACTGACACTGCGGCCTCTTGGCGTGTAGCGCAGGGCATTGTCCAGGAGGACGGCAAAAATCTGTTCCAGGCGGTTTTCATCGCCGCATACCCTGGGCAGGGAGGTTTCGGGCAGGTCCAGCTTCAGGCAGACTCCCTTGTCTTGGTACAGCGGCTCAAACCGCTCGTAGATACTGATTAGAAGGGTATCCATGTCCAGGGAGGAGGTCCTGAGGCTCCAGTGTCCGGTGTCGGCTGAGGCCAGAAGCAGCATGTCGCCCACCAGACAGGACATGCGGGAACACTCCCGGTCCATATTATCCATGAATTTCTCCCTTTGGTCAGGGGCTGTCCGTGCAGCGAATATGCTGGATCGGATGACCGCAAGGGGAGCCCTCAGCTCATGGGATGCTGCCGCTATGAATTCATTCTGTTGTTTCTGGCCTTCCGCCAATGGTTTTAAGGACTTTGCCACCAATACCCAGCTGACGGACATCAGCGCGGCGATGCCGGCCAGATTGAGAAGAAAGAACAGGATACCCTGCCGGTACAGGCCGAATCCCATGGGATCCTTGCAGGCGAGCAGTGTCAGGCTCTGAAATCCTGTCCGTGTGGGAAGGACAAGCACGCTTCCCAGATAGGTGTCATTGCAGTCCCCGGTCACCGTAAATACAGAGTTCCTGAGCAGGGATGAGGATACCGGCCTTGATGACGGGTCAATGCGCTCGGACATGGCGGCTTCCCTGGCCCGCATGATTAAAGTGTCCCGACCGCTGGCCGGAGTCCAGGAACCGCGGTAAAGAAGAGGCTTGCCGTTGTCCTCGATATGTATAATCAGGCGGTTATCGCTCTCCAGCCTGGACAGCCAGGTGCAGCTGATAGTGGTGCCGGACTGGAGCCGGGAGGTGATGTTAAGGATTTGGTTTTGAAAGGAAACCAGGGTTTTTTTGTTGAATTCCCTGGCGCTTATGACCAGGATGCCGATGACCACCAGGGTCAGAATCAGTCCGGTGGTAATGGTAAAAAGGGCGGTGAGCTGCCGCCGGAGCCGTTTAATCATGGGTCCCTCCGTTTTCCAGGCGGTATCCGATTCCGTGGACCGTCTTAATCTGGGGCAGGGCTCCTATGGATTTGAGGCGCCGCCTCAGAAAATAGATATAGTTGTCCAGATTCCCCTCCTCCACATCGGAGTCGGGACCCCATATGTAAGACAGAATCAGCCCACTGGGAAGGACCTGGCCTGCGTTGCGAATCAGATATTCCATCAGGGCGGATTCACGTTTGTTCAGCTGCAGGGTTCCCTGGGGACCTGTGAGCTCCCTTTTCTCCGGGTCCAGGCTGATGTTGGAGCAGGCGGACGCGGGACTCTGCTTAAAATTACCCGGCCGCCTGGTTAGGGCCCGGATTCTGGCAAGCAGTTCCTCCGCGGCATAGGGCTTCACCAGATAATCGTCAGCGCCCGCGTCCAGGCCGTCAATCCTGTCGTTGATGCCGTCCAGGGCAGTGGTGATGATGACCGGCGTGGCAATATTCATTCTCCTTAAGCCGCCCAGGACGCTGAGTCCGTCCATATGGGGAAGCATCCGGTCCAGTATGATTACATCGTAGGGGTATTCAGCCGCATAATAAAAGGCTTCCTGCCCCTGGCCGCAGCAGTCAGTCTCGTATCCAGCCCGCTCTAACTGGAGCTTTATGGCGTCACATAATTCCTTATCATCTTCAACCAATAAAATCCGCATTGTTCCATCCTCATTGTCATTAATATATGATACATGGGACATGAATATTGTCCAGGAGGAGAATTACAATGAAAAAGAAACTTATGAGCCTGTGTCTGGCTGTCAGCATACTGGCAGGATGCCTGTGGGGCTGCGCTAACCCGTCCGGTACAGCGGGCGGCAGCACAAGTGAACAGCAGACGGAATCAAAGAGACAGGAGGAAAAGCAGCAGGAGGGCCCAAGGGGAAGATACGCGGAGAGCAGTATAGGCATTTCCCTGGAAGAAGGGGAGACAGCCGCCGATATCATCCAGACAGAGGACCAGGTCCTGGAGCTGTATACGGTCAAGGACAAAAAAGCTTCCAGATACATATGGACGGGTGAAAAATGGGAGAAACAGGACAACAGCCTGCTGGAGGGACTGGAGTTTCCTTACGGGACCCTGCACATGATATGGGGGGAGGATGGAAACCGGTATGTGCTGTACCAGGGCGGGGATGATTATAAGACATTCATGATGAAACTGACAGAGGGGCAGGAGCCTCTGATGCTTCTGGACCAGGTCTTTTCCGCCAAAAATGAACGGGAATATTACGATGTGAGGCCTGACTTTGCGGCGGTGTCGGAGGAGGGACTTATTTTCCTGTCCCACAGCGGGGTGACGGACGTGTACACGCCTGAGGGCGGCCTGGTTCTTACCCTGCCCCAGAAGTGGAGTTCCATGGAATGGAAGGGCTCGGGCCTGCTCATGGGGAACAGATATATCACGAACGGCGACAGCTCCTATATCAGCTACGATATATCCGGCATGTCAGCGTCCGCCAAAGAGGAGATACCATTCCAGTCACCGGATTTTGACATGGGGGCTCCCATGGCATCTGACGGAAGCGGGGGAATATACATTGCCAATCCCCGGGGAATCCACCATATGAATCAGGGGGGAAGCCTGTGGGAGACCGTGGCCGACGGCACCCTTAATTCCCTGAGCCTTCCAAGCGCTAATCTCAGGAAGCTGTTTGTGGGAAACCAGAATGACTTTTATGTCTGGATGACCCAGGATGAGAAGGAAGAACTGAAACATTATACATATGACCCGCAGATGCCTTCCGTGCCCACCCAGACACTGACTGTATACGGGCTGAATCTGGAAGAGACAGATACCATTCGCCAGGCAGCTTCCATGTTCCAGCTGGAACACCCGGATGTCAGGGTGGAATTGATTGACGGCCAGACCTCGGCAGGCAGCACCACGGTATCCGACACCATAAGAGCCCTGAATACAGAGCTTTTAGGCGGAAATGGGGCGGACCTGCTGGTTCTGGACGGTCTCCCGGCGGAGTCCTATATAAAAAAGGGGATTCTTGAGGACATGAAGGAATACTTAAGTCCCATGATAGCTTCGGGAGAGCTGATGGAGCAGGTGTCAAAGCCTTATACAGAGGAAAGCGGGAGTATTTACCAGATTCCCACCAGGATGACGCTGCTGGCTGCCTATGGGGACAGCCAGGCCGTAGCCAGCCTTGTGTCCATGGAAGCCATGAGAGCCTACCAGAAGGATTCGTCCAATCTTCCCCTGCGGCCCAAGACAAATTATGAGAGTCTGCTGCGTCAGATTCTGATGCTGAAATACGATGAAATCGTGGATATGCGCACGGGAAAGCCGTATCCGGATAAAATTAAGGAACTGTTGGAGACCGTGAAGGTCCTGGGTGAGGCAAACGGTGCCAAGCCTGCCTTTGACGAGTCTGAGGATGGTGGACGGGGCAATGTCTACAACCTTATTCCGGGAGCGGATGGACTGATGACAAGCGAATACAACCGTGTGGACCAGGGTATGAGTGCCATTGCAATCGACAAGATTGGAGGCATGTACGATGTCCTGCTGCCTCTGGCAGTACAGAGAAAGCACGGATTCACTATGGAAAATGTAAATGCATCCTACCTGCCGGCAGGTACCATGGGAATCAACCAGGCCTGCCGGAACAAGGAGATGGCAAGGGAATTCATTCTCTTTGTGCTGGGACGTGATGTCCAGTCAAAGGACCTTTCAGACGGCCTTCCGGTCAATGCCCTGGCAGCCCGGGACTGGGTGGGGCGGGAAAATACAAGCGGTACATCCATTGCTGTCAGCGGAGCTGACGGTTACGAGCTGACAGGCAGCTGGCCCACAAAGGAAGAACGCCTGCTGGTATTTGATACCGCGGCCAGGGCGGATCATCCCATTCGGGTGGACCGGGTTTTGACGGATATTATCATCAATGAGACAAAAGGATTTTTTGAGGGGAGACTGTCCCTGGAACAGGCAGCTCAGAATGCGCAGAACAAGGCAATGCTGTATTTTTCAGAATAGAAAAGGCATAAAAAAATATTTCGGGAACCGATTTGGCATCCAGCTCAGGAATATGAGGCCATGGCTGTTCCTGGCCCCAAGTCTGGCAGGGACAGCCATATTTGTGCTCATACCCTTTGTGAATGTGGTGGTCCGCTCCTTTTTCCAGGCAGTGGGCGGGCAGTTTGTGGGCATGGAGAATTTCATACAGGTCTTTCACAGCCAGGCATTCCGGCTGGCTGTGAAGAATACCCTGCATTTTATTCTGGTGTGCATCCCTGTGCTGATGGCCTTTTCACTGTGGACAGCGGTGCTTGTGACAGCGGCCGCGGACAGCCGGAACCTGTATAAGGCAACGCTCCTGCTGCCCATGGCCATACCGGTGGCCTCCGTTGTGCTGCTGTGGAAGCTGCTGCTTTATCCTCAGGGGCTCCTTGACCAGCTGGCGGTATGGGCAGGCGGGAGGGAACAGGACTGGCTGAATCAGGGAAGTGCCTTTTATATCCTGGTGCTGACCTATATATGGAAAAACACAGGCTGCGACATGATGCTCTGGCTGGCCGGACTGGACGGAATACCAAAAGAGCTTTTCGAGGCAGCAAAGGTGGACGGAGCCGGTTCCTGGCAGAGCTTTTTCCATGTGGCTCTGCCGGGGCTTAAGAGCACGGCCTTTCTGGTGCTGGTGCTGTCTGTCGTCAATTCCTTTAAGGTGTTCAGGGAGGCATACCTTATATCAGGGGATTATCCCCATGAGAGTATCTACATGCTCCAGCACCTGTTCAACCATTGGTTTGTATCCCTGGACATTCAGAAGATGAGCGCGGCATCCGTGATGGTGGAGACATCCATTTTGATTCCGGTGCTGCTATGGACCTGGAAGAGGAAGAAGAGATGATAAAACGTATTTTGACAAATGCAGTCCTCATTTTGCTGTGCCTTTTTATATGGCTTCCCCTTTTGCTCATGGCGGGCAACGCGCTGATGTCTGAAGGGGAAATGCTTGAACGTTTCGGCGCTGTCTTTGGCATGGGAAACGCCCCCATAAAGGCAGCCCTTATTCCCTCCTATCCAACGCTTAGCCCCTTTGTGGAGCTGCTTGTGGATTCCCCGGGGTTTTATGTGATGTTCTGGAATTCCTGCCTGCAGACCGGGCTGGTGTTAGCAGGGCAGCTGCTTATAGCGCTTCCGGGAGCCTGGGCCTTTGCCCACTTCCGTTTTCCCGGAAAAAGGGCATTGTTTCTTTTCTATATCATTCTGATGATGCAGCCATTTCAGGTGACCATGGTCCCAAATTATCTGGTCCTTAAGCAGTTCCATCTTTTAAATACCCATCTGGCGGTCATTCTGCCGGGAATCTTTTCCGCATTTCCGGTTTTTATCATGACAAAATTCTTTGCGTCCATTCCAACGCCTCTCATAGAAGCGGCAAGGCTGGACGGAGCCAGTGACTTTTCTATATTTTTGAAGGTGGGTATACCAGTGGGACGGCCCGGAATCATTTCCATGCTGGTGCTGGGATTCCTGGAATACTGGAATGCCATTGAACAGCCCATGACATTTTTAAAGGAGCAGAGACTGTGGCCGCTGTCCCTTTATCTGCCGGACATTACGGCTGATAAGGCAGGCGCTGCCTGGTCCGCCTCGGTCATCATGATGATGCTTCCTGTCCTTCTGTTCATCATGGGACAGGAGACACTGGAGCAGGGGATTGCCGCATCAGGAATCAAGGAGTGAGAGTCAATGAACGTGAAAAAAGCAGCGGCCATATTCCTGGCCCTTATGGCAGCTCTGACCTTTCTGTCCAGGGCCCTGGATTCCTTTACCGTCATACGGGTGAAGACAGGGTATGGAAAGCAGGATGTGATCCCCTACGCAATACAGGGAGAGGGAGAGCTTACTGCCGGAAGAACGGTATACATATCACTGCCGGAGAACATGCAGGTGGAGGAAATCACAGCCAGGCCCGGACAGTCTGTTAAGGCGGGAGACACGGTCCTGACCCTTCAGATGGAAGGACTTGAGGAGGAGCGGGATGCCCTGACCCTGGAGTACAAAAAGGCAGAGCTGACGTTTAAACAGGAGCAGATGTCCTTTGCTCCAGTCCCTCGGGTGACTGAGGAGACTCTGGCGCTGCAGCAGCTGGCCGCGGCCCAGAGAGCCCTGGAACTGGGAAACCAGGATTTGGCGAAGGCGAAGGAGGACCATGAGAAGGCATCCATTGAACTGGAGCACGATTATGTGCAGAAGAAGAACCGGACCAGGGAGCAGGTGAAGGAGGATAACCGCAAGGCCATGAAAAGTGCCAGAAGATCATATGAGTCGGCCCAGAAGTCCAGGGATTCCGCTGTGAGAAAGGCGGAGCGGGAAGTGGAGGATAAGCAGAAAAAGCTGGAACGCCTGGAGGAGCAGGGGGCTTCCGAAGAGGAGCTGGAACGGGCTGAGCTGGAGCTTGATAGGGCCGGAGAGGATTTGGAGGACATCCGGGATGAAGAGGACCTGAAGGTAGAGGAAGCCAGGGCAAAGATGTATGCGGCCGAGGAAGACTACGAGGATGTGGATTACGGGGAAAGGGAAAACCAGGAGGACCTGCGAAGGGCGTATGAGGACGCCTTGAAGGCAGAGGATGACAAGCTGGAGCAAGCCGGAAGAGCATGGCGCCGCTGCCGTCCAGATAGTACCAGCGTCCGCTGAGATACTGCCATCCGGTGAGCATGACGCCGTCGCCGTTCATATAGTACCAGCGCCCGTTGACAGCCTGCCAGCCCCGGGTCATGGCTCCGTTTGCGCCCAGATAATACCATGATCCGTTTATTTGCTGCCATCCGTTTAGCATGTAACCGTCCAAGTTGAAATAATACCATGTGTTATTGATTTTTTCCCAGGTATTAGAGGGGTAACCCCCATCATAATATCGGTACCACCATCCATACTGGTTCTGGATCCAGGAACCGTTACCATTGTTTGCCAGAAGGTGCGCCGATAACGGTATCGCATGTGTGAAATTTGATTTCTACGGATGCGGCGAAAGCGACGGAGACTTTTCGGAAATGAGATATATGGATGAGGTGGAGCAGGCAAAGGCTATTTATCTGTGGGCCAGTGAGCAGCCATGGTGTGACAGGGACAATATGTTTCCCGCAGGTCACAGTATGGGAGGGGCCATTGTCTCCAATATTATACCGCAGCTTCAGCCCAGGGGAGCCGTTATGTGGGCTCCGGGAAACGTGGTCTACTATGATATCAGCAGCCGTGTCCATGCTGTTCCGGGCCACTACGAGGAGCTCTATGACATAGGCGGACTTATGATGTCCAGTGAATTCCTTTCACAAGTGAGAAAGACAGATATCGTCAGGCAGGCGGAAGGTTACGGCAAAGAGGTGCTTATCATACATGGGGAGTTGGATGAGAAGGTTCCGGTTTACGCGGTGGGACCATATCTGGACCTGTATGGGGAAAAGGCCCGTCTGGAAATAATAAAAGGGGCCAATCATCAGTTTACTTCGGTTGAATGGAAGAATAGGGTATATGAATTGAGTATTGATTACATAAAAGAAAAGGTGGGCTCGACAGAAAAATATCTGTTAGAAGATTGAGTGCGGTTTTAATAGCTGAAAGCCAACCCCTGCCCGTACCATTCCGGACAGGGGTTTTGCCCTCCAACTCATAAATATACAAATTGGAATTGTCGTTGTTTTTGGACAAGAATAACCAATTTATCGGAAAATATCACAAAGAGGGAATGGAAAAATTGTAAATAATACATAAAAATACTTTGTTTGGCGAAAATCTTTTGGTAGTATATTGACATTTTGAGATTAAGATGTAAAATGTATACATAATCAAAAAGCTCCAGCAGGAGAGAAAAATTTTTGTTAATTTTAACAAGAGTTTGGCAACCTTTGACAAAGCGTTGCGGCTCTTGTTTTTTTTGTTCATGTTTGTCTAAAAATTAACGATAATAACGGTGAAATCAGGAGTTTAAAGCTGTTCAGCCGGATAAAGCATGATGGGGACCCATGAAAAATATGGGCCTGAAATAAAACACAGGACAAAGAGGTGAGAAGGATGCTGTTAAGAAATGGAACCGTTGTCAGCGGGACGGGCTGTGTGCGGCAGGATATCCGCATAGGCGGGGGACGGATTGTACAGACCGGTCCGGGCCTGGAACCCCTTGAGGGGGAAGAGGTAATGGATGTATCCGGCTGTCTGGTTGCGCCGGGAGGAATCGATGCCCATACCCATTTCGACATGCCCTGCGGCGGCATCATGACTTCAGATGATTTTGAGAGCGGCACCAGGGCGGCTGTGGCCGGGGGAACCACCACAGTGATTGACTTTTCGGAGCCGGAGCAGGGGGCCAGCCTCCAAAGCGGTCTGGACCGGTGGCATGAGAAAGCGGACGGACGGTCCTTTACGGACTATTCCTTCCACATGACCGTGGCCCGGTATGACCAGGGGATAGAGGAGGAAATCCTCTCCATGATTCGCCAGGGAGTCACTTCCTTTAAAGCCTACACGGCTTATAAGGGGGACCTGGGAGTGGAGGACCGGGATATGTACCGGCTCCTGTCACTGATGAAGAAACACGATGTCCTTTTGATGATACATTGTGAAAACGGCGATATACTGGATGTGCGCCGGGAGGAACTGGCAGCCGGACATCCGGCGGATATATCCCTCCATCCGCTGTCCAGGCCAAATGAGGTGGAACACGAAGCCGTGTCCAGGATGATTGACATGGCAAGGCTTCTCGCGGTTCCGATTTACATAGTCCACACCAGCACCAGACAGGCGCTTAAGGAGATAGAGGAAGCAAAGGAAGAGGGAGTGAGGGTTTACTGCGAGACATGTCCCCAATACCTGTTCCTGTCAGAGGAAAAGTACCGTCTTCCCGGTTTCGAGGGGGCAAAATATGTGTGCAGCCCGCCCCTGAGGAGCAGCAGAGACCAGGAAGCCCTGTGGCGGGGACTGAAGCAGGGGATTGTGGATACGGTTTCCACGGATCACTGTTCCTTTAACTACAAGGGCCAGAAGGATTTGGGACGGGAGGACTTCCGCCTCATACCAGGCGGACTTCCGGGTGTGGAGAACCGGCTGGAGCTCATGTATTCACAGGCTGAAAGCCATGGCCTTACATACAGCGGCATTGCCAGGATGACAGCAGAAAATCCGGCAAAAATATTTGGCTTATATCCAAGGAAAGGAGTGATACAGCCAGGCAGCGACGCTGATCTGGTGGTAATCCGGCCAGACAGCAGTCATGTCATAGATGCCGGCACACAGAGGCAGTATGTAGACTACAACCCTTACCAGGGCATGGTAGTTTCACATAAAGTCCGGCATGTATTCCTGAGAGGGCAAAAAATCATAGAGGACGGCGCATTTAAGACAGATGTGCCGGCCGGCAACTATTTACTCAGGAACACATTGGTCAGATAGGCTTTTCTCCGGCTTTAGTCTATCTGTCAAGCCTGTACACTGGACGGATAAAGAACCATACCACAGGCACATCCTGGTACGAATCAGGGTGGGTAACGACGAAGTCAGGAACACCCGAAGGGAAGAAGCCCCCTTTCGTATTCTTAATCAGTTAAAGGAGAACAACATGAATAAGAATGCATTCAAAAGTACTTCAACTATCAAAACCGGCTCCATTTATGAGTTAAATGGACGCCCGCCATTCGCGCAGGCATTTCCGCTGGGATTCCAGCAGCTTTTGGCCATGTTCGTGGGAAACATAGTCCCCATGATTCTGGTGGCAAATGCAAGCGGTATGGACGCTTCACACGCTACGCTGCTTCTGCAGTGCTCCATCCTGGGAGCCGGCGTGGCCACACTTCTGCAGGTATTCCCCATACGGTTCGGCAATCTTCAGTTCGGATCAGGGCTGCCTGTCATGATGGGACTGACATACACATTTCTTCCCATCTGCATTTCCGTATCTGTCAATTATGGGTTAGGGGTTTTGTTTGGGGCGCAGTTGGTAGGCGGTCTGGTGTCTATCGCTATCGGCTTTGCTCTTCCAAAAATTAGGAGATTTTTTCCGCCGGTGGTGACGGGGACCATTATCACCTCCATCGGTATCTCCTGTTTCCCCATTGCTGCTTATAATCTGGCGGGAGGACAGGGTGACCCGTCCATGGGACAGCTCCACAATTTTGTCATCGGCCTGGTCGTCATTCTGGCTATTCTGATTATGAACGGCTACGGCAAGGGCATGGTCAGCGCGGCAGCTGTACTGGGCGGCATGATTGTGGGATACGTCATAGCGGCTATCTGCGGATACATCAATTTTTCGCCCATCAGCGAATCGGCATGGTTTGCTGTTCCCAGGCCAATGGCTTTTGGAAAACTGGAGTTCCACCTGAACTTTGTTATGGTATTTGTCCTGCTGTTCTTCATCAATGCGGTGGAGATGTCGGGAGACTTTACGGTTTCGGCCACAGGCGGCCTTAACAGACAGCCGAAGAATGAGGAGCTGAGAGGCGGCATCATCGCCAACGGCATTGCCTGTATCTTTTCCTCCTTCTTTAACTGTTTCGCCACAGGAACCTACAGCCAGTGCTCCGGTATCGTGGCATTGACAAAGGTTTGTAACCGCTGGGTTATGGGCTGGGGCGCCATCACACTGACAGCGGCAGCCTTCTGTCCGAAGCTGGCCAGCGTGCTTTCCACCATACCCAACTGCGTTATCGGCGGGGCAACCATCGTGGTATTCTCCATGATATGTATGTCAGGCATGAGCCTGGTGGCGAGAGCCAGATTCACCAACAGGGCCATGCTCATATGCGGACCTGCCCTTGCGCTGGGGCTGGGAATCTCTCTGGCAAAGGATACGCTGTCTGGTATGGGTGAGTATGTGCAGATGTTCTTCGGGGAGTCATCCATCATCCTGGTGGCCGGATTTGCCATTGTCCTGAACCTGATACTTCCAAAGGATAAGACGGACCAGGAAGTGGAGGCAGAATATATAAGGGAAATCAGCCAGACTGAAGAGGATGGCGCTGCATCTGCAAAGGCACATGAAGTTGAGACGGCGTAAGCTATCGCGTGTGAATCAAAGAGAAAAGGAGTTTAGACTATGCTCAGCCATTTGTTTAAAAACGGAATCATTGTAACGGTAAATCCTGACAGGGAGATATTTTTTCACGGTGCGGTAGCCGTAAAGGACGACCGGATTGTGGAGGTGGGACCTACCGAGGCCCTGGAGGCCAAGTATACGGATTGTGAACGCGTGACGGACCTGGAGGGCAGGGTGATGTTCCCGGGCTTTGTGAACACCCACAATCATCTGTTCCAGACACTGCTTCGGGGACTGGGGGATGATATGGTGTTAAAGGACTGGCTGGAAACAATGACCTTTCCCGCGGCCGCCAACCTGACTCCCGATGACTGCTACCACGGCGCCATGCTGGGCCTGATGGAAGGCATCCACAGCGGTATCACCACCAACCTGGATTACATGTATCCCCATCCGAGGGAAGGGCTGGACGACGGCGTTATAAAGGCCATGAGGGAGCTGGGAATCCGCGGCATCTTCGGCAGGGGCTGCATGGACACCGGAATCCAGTACGGCGTGCATCCGGGCATCACGCAGCAGAAGGACGACATCGAGAAGGGCGTCAGGGACATCTTTGAGCGCTACCACAACTGCGACAACGGCCGCGTCAAAATCTGGGTGGCGCCGGCAGCCATGTGGTCCAACACCAGAGAGACACTTAAGATGCTCTGGAAGGTGACAAACGAGTACAAATCAGGCTTCACCGTACATATCTCCGAGACAGAGTTTGACAGAGAGGCAGCCAAGGGCATTCACGGCAAGTGGGATATAGACGCCATGATTGACATGGGAATCTGCGGGCCAAACGTACTGATGGTGCACTGTGTACATCTGACGGATGAGGATATCGAGAAGGCCGGGAAGTACGACCTTAAGATTTCCCACAATGTATGTTCCAACATGTACCTGTCATCCGGCGCAGCTCCTATTCCAAAGCTTTTAAAGGCAGGCGTTACCTGTTCCCTGGGCGTGGACGGAGCAGCTTCCAACAACGCCAACGACATGATAGAGCTGATGAAGAACACGGCCCTGATGCAGAAATGCGCCACCAGGGATCCGCTGTCCATGTCGGCCGAGAAGGTAGTGGAGATGGCCACCATCGACGGCGCAAGGGCCATTGGCATGGAGGATGAGATTGGTTCCATAGAGGCAGGCAAGAAGGCGGATATGGTAATCTTTGACCCATATGAGTGCGTCAAGGCAGTTCCCCTTCACAACCCATGCTCCACTCTGGTTTACTCCGCGTCATTAAAGAACATTACAGATGTGTATGTGGACGGCAGGGGAGTCATGGAAAAGGGAGTTATCCTTACAGTGGAGGATGAAAAGGCGGAGCTTCGGGCAGCCCAGAAGGCAGCGGAGGAACTCTGCGTGAGAGGCAATATCACCAACCGCTTAGAAGGGCATAAGTGGAATGATACTTATAGAAAATATGAGAGGCAGTAAAGAATGATAAAAAATGGAAATCTGGCAGCGGCCATTATAAAACCAGACTATGTATTGACGCCACAGGGCCTGAAAGAGGGCTGGGGCGTCCGGATAGAAGAAGGACGGATTGCCTGTGTGGGGCCCTGGGATTCCCTGGGCGGCGGAAGCAATGAGGAGGCGCAGACAGTCTGCCTTCCGGGACAGATGCTTCTTCCGGGCTTTGTCAATGGACACAACCATATGTACGGCGTCCTTTCCCACGGCATCACGGCAGAGGCAATGGTAACGGATTTTTCCGATTATCTGAAGGATTTCTGGTGGCCCTGCGTGGAGGACAGAGTGGACCATGACCTGGCGCGTATCACCGCCAGGTGGGCCTGCGTGGAGATGATTGACTCCGGGGTTACATCCTTTGTGGATATCCTGGAAGGACCTAATTCCATTCCCGGCGCTCTTGAAGTAGAAAAAGAGGAAGTAGAAAAGGCCGGCCTGCGGGGCTATCTGTCCTTTGAGGCCTGCGAGAGAAAGAGCAGAGAGAACGGCATGCTGGGCCTGAAGGAAAACTTCGATTTTGCAAAGGCCTGCAATGAGGAAAAGGGCCTGGTGAAAGGCGTCATGAGTATCCACACCCTGTTTACCTGCGGCGAGGATTTCATACGTGAAGCAAAGCGAATGGCAGACGAAGCCGGATGCCTGCTTCACATGCATATGAGTGAAAGTGACCTTGAACCGGCATGGGCCAGGGAACATCTGGGAACCACGCCGGCGGAGGCATATGACGGCATGGGATGCCTGGACGGAAACGTCCTGGCTTCCCAGCTGGTACAGGTCACTGATAAGGAAATAGCCATTCTGGCAGAAAAAGGCGTAAAGGGTATCTCCATGCCGCTGTCCAACTGCGAGGTGGGCGGCGGAATAGCTCCCATAGAGAAAATGCTGGAGGCCGGCATGACCGTCGGCCTGGGCACGGACGGCTATGTGAATAACTTTTTTGAAGTGATGCGCGGAGCTTTCCTGATTCATAAGGGCTGCCATAAGGATCCCCAGGCCATGCCTGCAAGGAAGGTGTACCGCATGGCAACGGAGCTGGGCGCAAAGGCTGTGGGCATAGAGGCGGGCGTCATAAAGGAGGGCATGCTGGCCGACCTGATTACCGTGGATGTGGCAAGGCCCACTCCCATCAATGAATATAACGTATATGACCAATTAGTACTTTTTACCAACCCCCAGAATGTGATAAACGTGATGGTGGGAGGCGCATGGCTTAAGAGGGACGGAAAGCTGGTGACCCTTGACAAGGAGGCTGTGCGCAGGGAGATGGAAGAAAAGACAGAGAGGTTCTGGAAAGGAGATTCAGAATGCCGTTAACAAAAGTAGGCGAAAAACATTTTTCTGTGATAAACCACTGCGTACCCCGTATTGACGGGGTGGATAAGGTAACGGGAAGGGCGCGCTACGCAGCGGACATATATATGGAAGGAATGCTATACGCTGGCGTTTTAAGAAGCCCCTATTCCAGTGCCAGGGTAGTGTCCGTTGATGCCGCGAAAGCAAAAGGGATTCCGGGCGTGGAGGCTGTTGTTACCTGTTTTGACATGCCCCGCACCAAAAGCTGGGCAGGATACATGTATCTGACGGATATGATCCGTTATCCCGGCGACTGCGTGGCCATGGTTGCGGCCCGGTCAAAGGAGCTGGCAGACGAGGCTCTGGAGGCGATTCATGTTGAGTATGAGGAGCTTCCTGGCGTGTATACCATTGAGGAAGCCTTGAGCGAGGGCGCCTTTGCGGTCCATGAAAAATATCCCGACAATATTTTCAGGGAATCCATGTTCCATATCCGAAAAGGAGATCCGGACGCAGCATTTGAAAAGGCTGACATTGTTCTGGAAAGGGAATACAGGACCCAGTACATTGAGCACTCTTACATTGAGCCGGAGGCATGCGTCTGCTATCTGAACCCCAACGACGGAGCCATGACCGTGCATTCCGCTTCCCAGAATCCCTTCTTTACAAGAAGGTATGTGGCGGATGTGCTGGGAGTGCCCATGAACCAGGTCCGCATGGTGCAGGAGACCTTAGGCGGCACCTTCGGAGGCAAGGAGGAGGGCGCCGGACTGGTGGCAGGCAGATGCGCCTACCTGTGCAGCCTGACGAAAAAGCCGGTAAAATTCGTGTTTAGCAGGGAGGATTCCTTCCTGGAATCCGCCAAGCGCCATCCCTTCCGCCTACGCTACAAGGCCGGACTCACAAAGGACGGACGGATTGTGGCCTGGCAGGGCGAGCAGGTGGATAACTGCGGAGCCTACAACAACCAGACCCAGTTCATGAACTGGAGGGCCAATGTCCACTCAGCAGGCCCTTATGAGATAGATAATATAAAGACGGATACATACGGTGTGTTCACAAACAATGTACACTCCGGCGCCATGAGAGGCTACTCATCACCGCAGCTGATTTGGGCGCAGGAGCAGTTTATCGAGGAGCTGGCCATGGCCTGCGGCATGGATGAACTGGAATTCCGGCGCAAGAATCTGCTCCACGACGGGGCTCTGACAGCCACCGGCGTTCCCGTGGAGCACTGCGTGATCCAGGAAATCATGGACGCCACCGCAGAACAGACCGGCTACAAGGAGAAACACGCAGCCTACTTAAAACAGCCCGAGGGAAGCCGCAAGCGCAGGGGCATCGGCCTGGCCGTCTGCCACAGGGGTTCCGGACTGGGAGCCGAATCACCGGACGCGTCAGGATGTATGATGATCTGCAACGAGGACGGTTCCGTGATGATTAATTCCGGTCTGGCAGAGAACGGCCAGGGCTTAAAGACAGCCTATGCCCAGATTGCGGCGGAAGCCCTGGGTGTGAGCTATGAGGCGGTCCGCTTCTTCGGCACCGACACCCATTCCATACCGGACTGCGGCATGACAGTGGCTTCCAGAGGAACGGTCATGGGAGCGCAGTCCGTCAGGAAGACAGGAGAGAAGTTAAAAGGGGTCATGATCCAGAATGCCCTGGAGCTTCACAGCCTTCCCCTGGAGGAAATTGAGAAGGCATACGGCCTTAAGAAGGGAACCCTGGATTACGGTAAGCTGACAGCGGACCAGGTGGAGCTTTTAGACAGCCAGTTCTATTTGAAGAAATACCCGGATGTGAAGGTTCCCTTCTCCGGCGTCTGCAATGCCTGCCTCTGGACCGGCAGGCAGATGGCTGCCTTTGAGTGGTTTAAGCCGCAGGATCTGATTCAGGATCACGAAACAGGACAGGGAAAAGCATTCCCCACCTTTGCCTACGGCTGCATTGTGGCCGAAGTGGAAGTGGATATGAAGACCGGCTACGTGGATGTGCTGGAGGTAACAGCCAGCCACGACGTGGGAACCGCCATCAATCCGGCTCTTGTAAAGGGACAGATTTACGGAGGCATTGTAATGGGCCAAGGCTTTGCGGTGACAGAGGACGTGGTAACCGGTAAGCGTGGACAGAAGACGAAGAATTTTGACAGCTACATCCTTCCCACCTCCATGGACGCCCCGAAAATGAACATCAATATATATGAAAACCAGGACCCGGCAGGAACCTATGGAGCCAAATCCATCGGGGAACCAGCCACCGAGGGCGTGGGGGCAGCCATTGCCAATGCCATCTTTAACGCCACCGGCCGACGGGTCTATGAGAATCCTGCAGACCTAGAGACAGTATTGCTGGGACATAAATTACAGTAGAAGGGAGATTCGGCAAATGATTCAGTATAAGTATCACAGGGCCGTTTCCCTGGACGACGTAGTGAACGTGCTTAAGGAATACGGCGGCAAGGCCCGTATCGTCGCCGGGGGGACGGATATCTTAGTCCAGATTCACGAAAAGGATAAACGATGGAAGGACCTCCGGTGTCTGCTTGACATCACCTATTTAGACAAGGAGCTGCGCTATATCAGCGAGGACGAGGAGTATGTATACATTGGCCCTCTGTCCACCCACACGGATTTGGAGCAGTCGGAAATCATTGCAAAGCACATTCCTTTCCTGGGATGGGCCAGCGCCACCGTGGGTTCCCCGCAGATACGCAACCGCGGGACCCTGGGCGGAAGCATCGGCAATGGGTTTCCGGCCTCCGACCCCCTGCCTGCCCTGATTGCGGCGGACGCCCTCATCAGGGTGTACGGTCAGGACGGGGAGCGGGAATGCCTGCTCAAGGATTTTTATGAGGGAAAGGGAAGCCTTAAGCTTGAACCGGGAGAATTCATCCGTGAATTTGTAGTAAAGAAGCTGCCGGAGGGAACCGGAATGGGATTTTCCAAGCTGGGCAGAAGAAAGGCTCTGGCCATATCCAGGCTTAACTGCGCCGCAGCCCTTACCCTGGACTCTGAGGGAACCATCACAGAGGCCAGAATCGCACCGGGATGTATCTTTGTACAGCCTGACAGAGTGGAGAAGGCAGAGCAGGTTCTCATTGGGCAGAAACCCTCTGAGGAACTGTTTGCCAAAGCGGGAAAGGCCGTTTCAGAGGTCATGATAGAGCGCACCGGCGTCCGCTGGTCTACCCAGTATAAGGAGCCTGCGGTCCAGGAAATCGTACTTCGCGCCTTGTGCCAGGCAGCGGGAATGGAGGTATAGCAGTGGAGAAGATGAAGATAAGTTTTACATTGAACGGAAAGCCATGTCAGGTGGAGGTAAAACCCCACCAGAGGCTTTTGGATATGCTGAGGGACGACCTGCGCCTGACCGGTACCAAGGAAGGCTGCGGAATCGGTGAGTGCGGCGCCTGTACCGTGATTTTGGACGGCAGGGCAGTCACATCCTGTCTGGTGCCGGCTCCCTCTGTGGACGGCCGGAACGTGGTCACCATTGAGGGCGTGGGCTGTGACGGGAAGCTGGATCCGGTCCAGGAGGCGGTTCTTGAGAACCACGCGCTCCAGTGCGGATTCTGCACACCGGGATTCATCATGAGCGCAAAGGCTCTCTTAGACGAGAATCCGGATGCCACAAGGGAGGAAATACGCCGTGCCATATCCGGAAACCTGTGCCGCTGTACAGGGTATGAGCAGCTGACCGACGCCATCTGCCAGGCGGCAGGGGAGCTTAAGAAGCTCCGCATGGAGAAGCTGTAACCAGCAATAAGGGACAGAATGGGTCTGACGTTTGCCCGCAATATAAAATCAAGGAGATATTGGAACATGAGCTGTGAAATCAAATGGGCTTTAAACAAGATGCCTAAGACGGAAGACAAAAATCTCTCCATCATGTCTGTGGTGGAGGTAAAGAAAGCAAGGACTTTCCATGAAAGCATTCCCCAGTACCAGGTGACCCCTCTGGCAGACCTTAAGAACATGGCGGAGTATCTGGGCCTGGCAAAGGCCTGTGTGAAGGACGAGAGCTGCCGGTTTGGATTAAACGCATTCAAAGTATTGGGCGGCTCCTATGCCATTGCCAGATACATTGCAAAAGAGACAAAGCGTGACATCAGCCAGATGCCTTACAGCGTGCTCACCTCCAGGGAGCTTCGCGACGAGTTCGGCCAGGCCACCTTTTTCTCCGCAACCGACGGCAACCACGGCAGGGGCGTTGCCTGGGCCGCCGGCCGTCTGGGCCAGAAATGCGTTATCCGCATGCCTGTGGGATCCACTGAGAACAGGCGCCGCCATATCGAGGACGAGGGCGCGGAGTGTACCATTGAGAAGGTGAACTACGACGACTGTGTCAGGATGGTAGCCGGGGAGGCCAAGCGCGCGGAGCGCGGCGTGGTCATCCAGGATACCGCGTGGGAAGGCTACGAGGAGATTCCGTCCTGGATAATGCAGGGCTACTCCACCATGGCGGACGAGGCAGTGGAGCAGTTTGAGGAGCGCCCCACCCATGTGTTTGTCCAGGCCGGCGTGGGAAGCCTGGCAGGAGGCGTGGTGGGATACTTTGCCAACAAGTATAAGAAGAATCCTCCGGTGATGGTAGTGGTGGAAGCAGAGCCAGCAGCCTGCCTTTACAAGGGAGCCGAGGCAGCAGACGGGGAGATCCGCATCGTGGACGGCGAGATGCCTACCATCATGGCAGGCCTGTGCTGCGGCGAACCCAATATCACTTCCTGGGATATCTTAAAGAACCATGTAACCGCGTTCCTGGCAGTGAACGACGATGTGGCCAGAAGAGGCATGCGCATGCTGGCAGCCCCCTTTAAGGGAGACCCCCAGGTCATTTCCGGTGAGTCCGGCGCAGCCACATTCGGCGCCCTGGCCACCATCATGAAGGATGAAGCCTGCCGCGGGCTGCGTTTGGAGCTTGGACTGGACCAGGATTCCAAGGTACTTATGTTCTCCACCGAGGGAGACACGGATCCGGACCGCTATAAGACCATTGTATGGGAAGGCGGACTGAAGTAAACAAATGCTGGAGGTAAAATATGTTAGATAAATCAAAATTAACCGGAGCGGATATCTCCGTTGACTTCTGCGGATGCCATCTGCAGAGCCCCTATATTCTCTCATCAGGCCCCTTATGCTACGGGGCGGAGGGAATGATTAAGGGCCATGAGGCCGGCGCGGGCGCGGTGGTGACAAAGACCATCCGCCTGGGAGCGGCCATCAACCCGGTGCACCACATGGGCACCGTGAACCAGGATTCCCTGATCAACTGCGAGAAGTGGGCTGATTCCGACCGCCTGAACTGGTATGAGAACGAGATACCCAAAACCGTTGCAGCGGGAGCCGTTGTCATTGGTTCCGTGGGCCATACCTTAAAGGAGGCCCAGGCCATTGTAAAGGATGTGGAACGTGCCGGAGCCCATATGATTGAGCTGGTTTCCTATACAGAGGATACCCTGATTCCCATGCTGGACTATACCAAGGCGCATGTGGACATTCCCGTTATCTGCAAGCTGTCCGGCAACTGGCCCGACACAGTGGGAACTGCCAGAAAATGTCTGGAGCACGGCGCCAACGGTATCTGCGCCATTGATTCCATCGGCCCCACGCTGAAGATTGATATTGAGAAGGCAGCGCCCGAGATGATGAGCGGGGACGGCTTTGGCTGGATGACAGGAGCTGCCATGAGACCCATTGCCATGCGCTACAATTACCAGATAGCCAAAGAAAACCCGCAGCTCATGAACCTGTATGCATCCGGCGGAGTCATGAAGGCCGATGATGCCATTGAGTATATGATGGCGGGAGCCATGGGCATAGGCGTCTGCACCGCAGGCATCCTTAAGGGCGTGGAGTACGTGGAGAAAATGTGCTACGACCTGTCCAGACGTCTGGCTGAGCTGGGATACGGCTCCATCCGGGAAGTAAACAGGGCAGCCCATCCCAATTTCCCCAGTGAAGAGCATATTTCCGGCCTGAAGTTCCATTTTACCCCATTTAAGGAGGACGGCGCCACAAAGAAATGTGTGAGCTGCAAAAAGTGCGAGACAGTCTGCTGCTATGACGCCAGAAAGCTCACCTTCCCTGAGATGACAGTGGATATGGATAAATGCAGATGCTGCGGACTCTGCCTGGACGTATGTCCTACAGGCGCCCTCGCGGCGGAGCTGGCTCCCCAGACAGAAAAGGACCTTGCCCTGGCGCAGAAGTCAAGGGACTTCTACGAGCTGGTGAAGTAGTAAACCCTGATGGCTGCTGCTTTACCCGGCCCTGTCAGGGAATCCATTCATATATAGAAAGGAAGAAAAAGAAATGTCAATGTTAAACGAGAAAAGGGCGGAGGAACTCCTGGCCCTCACAACCAAGATGATTCAGGCTCCCAGCTACAGCGGACAGGAGAACCTGGTAGTGGACGTCATGAAGAAATTCTGTGACGAGCACAAATTTACAGATATCCACGTGGACAGATACGGCAACTGCATCTGCCACATAAAGGGCTCCAAACCAGGGCCAAAGCTTCTCTTTGACGGCCATATGGATACGGTACCCGTACCGGATAAGACAAAATGGGAGCATGACCCATTTGGCGCCGAGATTGTGGACGGCAGGATGTACGGGCGCGGAACCTCCGATATGAAGGGCGCCCTGTCCGCCATGCTGGCGGCAGCGCTGTACTATGCGGAGGATGCGAATTACGGCTTCCCGGGCGATATCTACGTGGCGGGCGTTGTCCATGAGGAGTGCTTCGAGGGCGTGGCCGCAAGGGAAATCAGCGCTTATGTGAAGCCGGATTATGTTATCATCGGCGAGGCGTCCCAGCTGAACATGAAGATTGGCCAGAGAGGCCGCGCGGAGATCGTGGTTGAAACCTTCGGCGTTCCCGCGCATTCCGCCAGCCCTCATAAGGGTGTAAACGCAGTCTACAAGATGTGCAAAATAATCGAGGAAATCAACAAGCTGACACCTCCTCACCACGATGTGCTGGGCGACGGCATTCTGGAGCTGGTGGATGTGAAATCCTCCCCATATCCGGGCGCATCCGTTGTGCCGGATTACTGCCGCGCAACCTATGACAGACGTCTGCTCACCGGTGAGACAAAGGAGAGTGTTCTGGCACCCTTACAGGAGCTTTTAGACCGCATGATGAAGGAAGACCCGCAGTTAAAGGCAAAGGTTTCCTACGCAGTGGGACAGGAGAAGTGCTGGACCGGCGAGACCATCGAGGCGGAGCGTTTCTTCCCGGGATGGCTCTTTGGCAAGAACGAGGACTGGGTACAGAACATTTATAAGGAAATGAAGGAAATCGGCCTGAACCCAACCATCACCAACTATGATTTCTGCACCAATGCCAGCCACTATGCAGGCGAGGCGGGAATCCGCTGCGTAGGCGTAGGACCGTCCTTAGAGACACTGGCCCACACCATCAACGAATACATTGAGATAGACCAGTTAAACAAGGTCATGGAATCCTATTACGGAGTCATGAAGGCACTGTTAAAATAACAGCTGGAAAAGGTAGTCCCCTGGCAGACAGGGCTTAAGCGTGTACGGTTCACACAGCACGCTTTGCCCTGTTTGCCGGGGTATATCTGGTTACGCAAAGAGCATAGCGAGGAGGAATCTGATTATGGCAGTGAAGAAGTGGGCTATGGTAATCATGAACGCGGGCTATGACCCGGAAAAGGACATGGCGCGTCTGGACCTGGAGCAGGTTGAGACACATATCCTCACGGTGAGAAATCCCGATGAGGCCGTGGCGCTGGCGAAACGTCTGGGAGAGGAAGGCTTTGGAGCCATCGAGGTATGCGGGGCTTTCGGCGAGGAACTGGCAAAGAAAATGTATGAGGCCGCCGGATGCAAGGTTCCCGTGGGCTATGTGACCACCCCCCAGGACCAGTTTGAGAAGGCGCTGGCCTTCTGGAGCTGACCGTGGGGCTTAGTGCTCCATCCAGCCGGCGGAGGCCAATATAGCCGGTATAGGCAAAACCATTTAGAAAGCCAGTGAGAAAGCCGGTGAGAAAGGAATACATATTATGAGGCTGTTTGATTTACACTGCGACACCATAGAAGAATTAAAAAAACGGGGAGAAGATTATCTTAACTGCACCACCCAGTTTTCCCTGAGGGACAGGGACAAATTCCAGAAGGCTGTCCAGGTTATGGCTGTTTTCGTGCCTGATGATATCCGCGGGCAGGAGGCGGTGCAGTTTGTACTGGATTACCACCAGTACATGGACGACCAGGTGAGAAGGACCGGGGGCCAGGCTGAACTGGTGGAGAAGATCACGGACTTAGACCGGATACTGGATGAGGGAAAATGGGCCTTTATCCGATCCATTGAAAGCGGAGCCGCGTTAAACGGAGACTTAGACAACATAAACCGTTTTGCGGATTTGAATTTTAAGATGCTGGGACTGGTATGGAACGGGGCCAATGAGCTGGGTTCAGGGCCGAACAATGATACCGGACTCACTGCCTTTGGAAAGGAAGCAATAAAGCGCATGGAGCAGGTAGGCATGATTGTAGACTGCTCCCATCTCAACGATGCGGGGTTTGAGGATCTGTTAAACATAGCAGAGCGTCCCTTTGTGGCATCCCATTCCAATGTCAGGGCCTGCTGCGGCCATCCCAGGAACCTTACGGACGCCCAGTTTAAGGAACTTGTGCGCCGGGGAGGGCTGTGCGGCCTGAACCTGTTCTCCCGGTTCATAGATGACGATAACAACGGAAGCAAGGACTATCTGCTGCGCCACATCTACCACATGCTGGAGTTAGGCGGAGAGGATGTGATAGCCTGGGGCGGGGATATGGACGGCGAGATTACCTGCGACCCCGGCCTGTCCACACCATACGGGGTGGGGCGGTTTGCGGACTACCTGGCGGAACACGGCATCGGGGAAGCGGCCGTGCAGAAGATTTTCTTTGACAATGCATACCGGTTCTTCAAAAAGCAAGTCAAATGATGTTCTGAAAGGAAATACAATATGGAAACAATTAGCCTGAATATCAACGGGGTCTGCCGGGAACCGGCAGTGGGAAAGAACTGGACGCTGCTAAAGACGCTGAGGGACGGACTCAGGCTCACGGGAGGTCAGAAAGGCCATTGACCCGAAGCTGTGCCGCTGCACCGGGTATGACAATATAGTGAAGGCTATTTTACTGGCTGCCAGTCGGATGGGAGGAAACCGGAATGGAGAATGAATACACTGTAATCGGAAAACCGAGCCCCATATTGCCATAGCTGACTTTAATTCCAAGGGAAAGCCTGTGAAGGCGGAGTACAACAGAAAAGAAAGCATCCTGTCCACCCGTGTGCGCCATGCTTCCGTAAACTATGTGAAAACAGGGTTAGATGAAGAACACGGTGGACCCGGACAGCTGCGATTCCATTTTCCACAAGCCCCGCGGCAATCCCAGGCCAAAGGACTGCTTAAAGAGGGCGCTGGAGCTCATTGACTACGAAGCCTGCCTGAAGGAACAGGAGGCCACCCGGAATATTGATATCGTGTCCCGCCGCAGCCAGAGCATTTGCTGCGGCGGGACATTGTTGTCCGGGCTATGCCGCGGCCCGCTGTAAGGGATTCCCATGTGAAATCTTAAATACAAGGTAGATATCTGTATGATTTGGTAGTACAATAAACGGAGTTCAGTTAACACGGCATGGAGGTTCATCCCTGCGCCATTCCCCGCTGGAAAAAGGGGCTGGAGATAAAGGATTATTTTGAGGAACAGATGGGATGCGCCATCTATGAAGCGCTGCCCTGCGGGGGAAAGCTCCGGCATTTATAAGGAGGCATATATGATATATACAGTTCCCCACTATTACAATCGTTTTAAATGCATTGCGTCGGAATGCCCGGACACCTGCTGCGCGGGGTGGGGCATCATGATTGACAGAGCTTCCCTTAAGAAGTACAGGGACATGGAGGGACCCTTTGGCAGCCGCCTCCATAATTCCATTCACTGGAAGGAAGGCTCCTTTAAACAGTATCATGGACGGTGCGCGTTTTTAAATGAGGAAAATCTATGCGACCTCTACAGCGAGGCAGGGCCGGAGTACCTGTGCCGTACCTGCCGCGCATATCCCAGGCACATAGAGGAGTTTGAGGGATGCAGGGAAATGACGCTCTGTCTTTCCTGTATAGAGGCGGCGAGAATCATACTGGGCTGTGAGGAACCGGTGCGTTTCATTACCAGGGAGGATGATCGGGAGGAGACATATGAGGACTTTGACTTCTTTCTCTACACCAAGCTGATGGATGCCAGGGAGCTGGCCTTAGATATCCTCAGAAACCGTACCTGGTCATGGGCGGACAGGACTTCCATGTGCCTGGGACTGGCCCACGATCTCCAGGCCCGGATCAGAAAAGGGCGGCTCTATGAGGCGGACCGGCTGATTGAGCGGTACCGCGGGGCAGCGGAACGCAGTCGGATGTTCCCGGACGTTGGCCGGGCTTTATGTTCCAGGTATGAGGTTATGGAGGAGGCGTTTTCCCTGTTTTCCGAAATGGAGGTTCTGGGAAAGGACTGGCCGGCGTTTGCCTCGGAAATGAGGTCGACTCTTTACGGGCAGGGCAGGAATGTATATGAGAAGCGGCGCCGGGCTTTCCTGGAAAGTGAGATTGGAAAACGCCTGCCGGTGCTTAAGGAGCAGCTTATGGTGTATTTTGTGTTCACCTATTTCTGCGGAGCTGTTTACAACGAAAATCCCTGTGGAAAAATGAAGATGGCTGCCGCGGCCACCCTGTTGATTGAGGAGCTGGCCCAGGCCCTGTGGACAGACCAGGGCGGCCGGCTTTCCTTCATGGATTTCGTGGATGCCGCCCACCGGTTTTCCAGGGAGGTGGAACACTCGGATTCCAACAAGGCTGTACTGGAGAAGGCCATGGTCAAACGTCCCGGATTTGCACTCAGGCGTCTGCTGGCCGCGGTGAACAGTGACGTCAGAGGACAGGATGGTGAACAGCCAGAAAACAATGGACAATATGGGGAAATGGCTTTATAATTAAAATTATGTTTAGAAATATTGGAAGGAGAACAAAAAATGAGCGAATGTAACCATGATTGCGGCTCCTGCAGTGCAAACTGCGACAGCCGTAAGGTAGATAAAGGTGAGTTCCTGGAGGCACTGAATCCGGCCAGCTCCGTAAAGAGAGTAATTGGTGTTGTCAGCGGCAAGGGAGGGGTGGGCAAGTCCCTGGTCACCTCCATGCTGGCAGTGAGCATGAACCGTAAGGGCAAGAAGACAGCTGTCCTGGACGCTGACATCACAGGTCCGTCCATTCCCATGGCCTTTGGAATCGGCAATGAGGGCGTGGCAACTTCACCTGACGGCAGCCTGATGCTTCCGGCCAAGTCCATGGAAGGCGTGGAAATCATGTCCGCCAACCTGCTTCTGGATAAGGATACGGACCCTGTTATCTGGAGAGGCCCCGTGATTGCGGGAGCCGTGAAACAGTTCTGGTCTGAGACCTTATGGCAGGATGTGGATTATATGTTCGTGGATATGCCGCCAGGCACAGGCGATGTGCCTCTGACCGTATTCCAGTCCCTGCCCGTGGACGGCATCATCATCGTCACCTCGCCCCAGGAACTGGTGGGAATGATTGTGGCCAAGGCAGTGAATATGGCCAAGAAGATGGATATACCCATTGTGGGTGTGGTGGAGAACATGAGCTATCTGGAATGTCCCGACTGCGGCAAGCGCATCAGCGTATTCGGAGAAGGCCATGTAGAGGAAATCGCGGCAGAGCACGGCATCAAGGTCCTGGCTCAGATACCAATTGACCCTGCCATTGCCCAGATGGTGGATGCAGGACGCGTGGAATATCTTGAAATGCCGTGGTTTGATGAGGCTGTAAAGGCAGTGGAGGCATTATAAAAAACTGCGGCAGCAGTAAACCATAGATAATGAGGTGAACCGATGAACATTAACATCAATCCCAACAGTGAGCTTCATCAGTCCATCGTCAATGTACCGGATATGGTCCAGGTGCCGGAGATGTGGGTTGACCAGGCTCACCAGTTCCAGCAGGCTATGATGAGATATACCTGTGCAATCAGGGAGGTTAAGACAAAGCTGGAAGTGCTGAACGACGAGCTGTCCGTCAAGAACCAGCGCAATCCCATCGAGATGATAAAGTCCCGTGTAAAGAAGCCCAAGAGCATCGTTGAAAAGCTGCAGCGCAGGGGATTTGAGATCTCATTGGAGTCCATGGAGAAAAATCTGGATGATGTGGCCGGAATCAGGATTATCTGTTCCTTCCTGGATGATATCTATGAAGTTGCGGATATGCTGATAAGGCAGGATGATGTAAAGGTGATTGCGGTGAAGGATTATATACAGAATCCCAAGCCCAACGGATACCGGAGCTACCACATGATTATCGAGATACCGGTGTTCTTCTCTGACAGCAAGAAGCCAATCCGTGTGGAGGTACAGATACGTACCATTGCCATGGACTTTTGGGCCAGCCTGGACCATCAGCTGAAGTATAAGAAGTCCTTTATTGACGATAACGGGGAAATCAGCGAGGAACTGAAGCAGTGTGCGGAAGTCATCGCCGGCACAGACATGAAGATGCTGGAGATACGCAAGAAAATCGAAGCCCAGGGCGTCACGGTGCGCAGGGACTGACAAGGGCTGTAAAACAGCCGTTTCAAACAGGCTTTAGTAGAGGTAGTAGGACAGGGTTTCCGTGATGCGGAACCCTGTTTTTCGATATAGCCGCAGGGCAGGTTCATTGGAGCCGGAAACCTGGAGGCAGATCCGCCGGATACCCTTACGCTCCAGATGCCGGATAAGCTGCGCGAGGAAACGGCCGGCCAGCCCCCGGCGGCGCAGGGCCGGGACAGTCTCCAGGCTGTACAGATAGGCGCTGGTGCCGTTTAGGGAGAGACGGCAGGAGACGCAGGCGCCCGGCACGTTGTCCGTGCCGGAATTTGTATCTGGGGAGGTAACGCCATTCCCATCCGCGGGGGAATTGTCCCCGGGTATTCGGGCGCAGATAAGCAATCCTTCCGGAGTTGTATGGATGTCCATGTCCAGTTCCGTGTCCGGTTCCGTGTCCGGCAGGGAGGCCTGGGAGACGGATGTTCCGCTCTCATAAGCGGTTCCGGCTGCCGGTACATCATATTCCATCATATATTCTTCATTCCAAAGCTCTGCCTCCAGTTCCCGGAGAACGGCCATGGCCGCCGGGCATTTGTTATCGGTTACAAAGCAGAGTTCCGGCTCTCCCAGGGCTTCGCTGTACCGGCAGACCTGTTCCAGGAGCAGGGAAAAATATCCTTTTCTTCTAAAATCCGGGTGTGTGAAGGCACAGCATTCCCACATGGTTACCTCTGTTTTATACACGGCCAGGAAAGCAGCCGCAGTCGTATCCTCCTCCAGAATCCAGTATTCATCCCCGTCCCCGGGGCAGGAAAGACTCAGGCCGTCCGCGAGGCGGCACAGGGCAGTAATCCTGTGTATATCTTCCTGTTCTTTCCGGGATAATGTTGTTGTATGAGTAATGTTTGTATGTGTGGTGTTCGTATGCGTCATGTTCATGCGGGCGCGGCCTCCTGGACTCCTGCCTTTGGACTTTCCTATATTGTAAGGCAGGAAGGCCTCCATTGCAACGGTAAGATTGTATTTCTTGTGTATTTATCTGTCTTCGGGTTGATTATGGAAAAATGCAGTGGTAGAATAAAGGCCGTGCGAATTTCAAACATAATCAGAGCATGGCTGAAAACACGCTCTAACGCAGCAGGAGGAAACAAAAGATATGAGATATGTAAAGCAGATAGGAATTATCATGGGCATTACCCTGGCGGGAGAGGTATTGAATCATGTGGTGCCCCTGCCTGTGCCGGCCGGTGTATACGGCCTGTTTATCATGCTGGCAGCCCTTATGTGCGGGGCCGTGAAGCTGGAGAGCGTGGAGGGAACGGGCAATTTTCTCATGGATACCATGACCATGATGTTCATACCGGCAACCGTTGGGATTGTGGAATGCATCGGGGAGGTAAGGGCAGTTCTGGTGCCATTTCTGATCATCATAGGCATATCCACCCTTCTGGTCATGGCGGTGACCGGATGCATGGCCCAGTGGGTCATGGGCAGGAAACACAGCGGGGAGGAGCAGTGACATGAGGGAAGGAATACGATTGATACTGGAACAGACGCAATATTTCGGTCTTGTGCTCAGCATAGGCGCCTACCTGTTTGCCTGCTGGCTTAAGAATAAAACAAAACTGGCTATCCTGAATCCGCTTCTGGTGTCGGCGGCCCTGATTATTGCCTGCATTCTGGGAGTAGGAATGGATTATGAAACATATAATAAAGGTGCGTCTTATCTCAGCTGGCTTCTCACGCCGGCCACGGTCTGTCTGGCAATCCCATTGTATAAGCAGCTGCATCTGCTGAAGAAACATGCCGACGCCGTGGCGGTGGGTATTACGTCGGGGGTAATCACCAGCGCGGTGAGCATTTTTCTCATGTGTAAGGTGCTGGGCGTGGCCCATGTCCACTACGTGACACTGCTTCCCAAGTCCATTACCACGGCCATCGGAATGGGTATCAGCCAGGAGGCGGGAGGAATCGTCACACTGACGGTCATGAGCATCATACTTACGGGGGTGTTAGGCAATATGGCAGGGGAGACTGTGTTAAAGCTTTTAAAAGTCCGTCATCCCGTGGCAAAGGGCCTTGCCATGGGAACCAGCGCCCATGCGGTGGGGACAGCCAAGGCGCTGGAGATGGGGGAAATCGAGGGCGCCATGAGCAGTCTCTCCATTGCGGTGGCGGGACTGATGACGGTTATTGTGGTTCCTCTGGCAGCGAATTTAATTTAGCGTGTAATTTAAAATAATGTATATTTAATAGGGCGCCATTTAATATTGTATTGGAAGGAGTGTGTTCTGCATGAAAAAACGAAGCGAAGCAGATAGTAAGTATACCTGGAAACTGGAGGATATGGTGGCGGAGGACAGCCAGTGGGAGCAGATGTTTAAAGAGGCTGCCGGGGAAATAAGCGAATATGCTTCCTACAAGGGGCGGCTGGCTGACAGCGCGGATACTCTCTATGCCTGCCTTTCTTTCGACGACAGGCTTTCCCAGAAGATAGAGCGTCTGTATGTCTATGCCAGGATGCGTTCCGACGAGGATACCACGGTGCAGAGATACCAGGATATGTTTTCCAGGGCCCAGACGCTGTCCTACCGGGCGGCTGAGAACAGCTCCTTCCTGGTGCCGGAAATTCTGTCCATGGACCGGGAGCTTCTGGAACGGTACATGGTATCGGATAACGGAATCAGTCATTTTAAGCGGGCGCTGGAAATCATTCTCGCCAGGCGGGATCATACCCTGTCCGCTGAGATGGAAGAACTTCTGGCCCAATCCTATGACGCCACGCAGGGCGCCAGCCAGATTTTTACCATGTTCAACAATGCGGATGTGAAATTTCCTGTTATCACGGGGGAGAATGGGGAGGGCATCCAGATTACCCACGGCAATTACATTTCCCTGATGGAGAACCAGGACCGCAGGATACGTAAGGATGCGTTTGAGGGGTTATACAGTGTATATGAACAGTTTTCCAATACACTGGCGGCTGCATTTTCCTCCAATGTGAAGCAGGCCGTGTTCTACGCAAAGGCGAAGAAGTATGCCTCCAGCCGGGAATACTACCTGGCTGACAACGAGGTGCCGGAGCTGGTCTATGACAATCTGGTGAAGGCGGTGCGGGAGAATATCACAAAGCTTCATGAGTATACCCGGGTGAGGGGGGATGTGCTGGGGGTGGATGAGCTTCACATGTATGACCTCTATGTACCCATGGTGGCAGCGGCTGACCGCCATTACACCTATGAGGAGGCCAAGGCCATTGTTCTGGAGGGGCTGGAACCGCTGGGAGAGGAGTATCTGTCCTTGTTAAGGCAGGGATTTGACAACCGGTGGATTGATGTCTATGAAAATGAAGGCAAGCGCAGCGGCGCTTATTCCTGGGGAGCCTATGGCAGCCATCCCTATGTGCTGCTGAATTTCCATGGCACCCTCAACGATGTGTTTACCCTGGCCCATGAAATGGGGCACTCCATCCATACCTGGTATTCCGACAAAAGCCAGCCATTTACCTATGCCGGGTATAAGATATTCGTGGCAGAGGTGGCGTCTACCTGCAATGAGGCGCTTCTGATACGCCATCTTCTAAAGAAGGCCGGCAGCAGGGAGGAAAAGGCGTACCTGCTCAATCATTTCCTGGAAAGCTTCCGGGGAACCCTGTTCCGTCAGACTATGTTTGCAGAGTTTGAGGACATGGCCCATAAAAGGGCTGCCAGTGGGGAGAGCCTGACGGCTGAGAGTCTGTGCAATGCGTACCGCCAGCTGAATACGGATTATTTTGGGCCGGCCATGACAGTGGACCGCCAGATTGATTATGAGTGGGAGAGAATTCCCCATTTCTACACACCTTTTTATGTATATCAGTATGCCACGGGATTTTCGGCAGCCGTGGCTATCAGCAGCCGCATTATGAGCGGGGAGCCAGGCGCGCTGGAAGGGTATAAGAAGTTCTTAAGCGGAGGCTGTTCCATGAAGCCCATCGATCTTCTGAAGCTCTGCGGCGTGGATATGTCCACCACCCGGCCGGTGGACGAAGCCCTTGGTTTCTTTGGGGAGCTGCTTGAAGAATTTAAGACGTGTATCCATACAAATGAATGATTGAGGGAAGAAGATGAATCAGAGTGCAGCAAAAAGCCGTGAACAGGAAAAACAGATAAAGAAGCGGATTGACTTGACGGAAGGGAGACCGGGGCGGCGTCTTCTCCTGTTTGCCCTTCCCATGATACTGGGAAACCTGTTCCAGCAGTTTTACAATATGGCGGACTCCATGATTGTGGGGAATTTTGTGGGCGAGGACGCATTGGCGGCTGTGGGCGCTTCCTATGCACTGACCAATGTGTTTATCATGATAGCCATAGGGGGAGGAAACGGCGCATCGGTTTTGACCTCCCAGTATCTGGGAGCCAGGCAGCACGGAAAGATGAAAACATCCATTTCCACGGCCCTGATTACCTTCCTTTTTGTGAGCATTCTGCTGGGGAGCGCGGGTTTTTACCTGAACGGCCTTATACTGGAGTCTCTTAAGACGCCGGCCAATATCATGGGCCAGGCAAAGCTTTACCTGGGTATTTACTTTTTGGGAATGCCGTTCCTGTTCATGTACAATGTCCTTGCCTCCATATTCAACGCCATGGGGGATTCAAGGACACCTCTGTACCTTCTCATATTTTCTTCTGTCCTGAACGTGGTTCTGGATATTATATCTGTCACATGGCTGGGGATGGGAGTGGACGGTGTTGCCATAGCGACTGTCATGGCCCAGGGAATATCCGCCCTGATATCCTTCGGTATCCTGATGAAAAAATGTAAGGGATATGAACAGGAGGACGGGGATGGTTTCCGGCTCTATGACAGCAGCATGTTAAAAGCAGGGACCAGAATCGCGGTGCCGTCCATTCTCCAGCAGTCCATTGTATCCATCGGAATGCTGCTGGTCCAGTCCGTGGTTAATGGGTTTGGTTCCGCTGCCTTGGCGGGTTACTCAGCGGGAAGCAGGATTGAGTCCATCTGCGTGGTGCCCATGATTGCAACGGGCAACGCCGTGGCCACCTTCACGGCCCAGAACATCGGCGCCGGAAAGATGGAACGGGTGAAGGAGGGATACAGGGCCAGCTTCGGCATTGTGGCCGGTTTCTCCGTCATCATAGCCGTGATAGTGGCGCTGCTTAACGGCCCTATCATAACCTCCTTCCTGGGAGACGGCATGAGCCGGGAAGCCTATGGGGCGGGCACGGGATACCTGTCCTTTATCGCCTACTTCTTTGTATTCATCGGTATGAAGGCGTGTACGGACGGAGTTCTGCGGGGCTCCGGGGATGTGCTGGTATTTACCATCGCCAATCTGGTGAATCTGACCATACGTGTGTATGCGGCCTTCCATTTCGCACCCATATGGGGCGTGGCAGCCGTGTGGTACGCGGTGCCCATGGGCTGGATTGCCAATTATGCCATATCCTTCAGCCGTTACCTCACAGGAAAATGGAGGGACAAAAAAGTTATATAAGGAAACGGAAGGGCTGCATCACAAAGCCCACCACCTTCCAGGCCGCCCTTTTATACGCCGGAACATCTGCAATGGTCAGATGTTCCGGTATTTCATATGCTCCGCCCGGCAGCAGACGGCGGCAGTCCTTCTGATAGGAGACCATGTATTCTTCCAGCCGGGCTGTCAGCTCCCGGCTCTGGATGACCAGCATAAGCTCTGTGTCCAGATAGGTGCTGCGCAAATCGAAGTTGTAGGACCCCACGGCGCACAGCTCACTATCTATGACAAGGGATTTGCCATGGTAGGAGAGGCCGCCGTCATATTCCAGAATCCCCATGCCGGTATCACAAAATGCGTCCCTGTGCATGGGATAATCGCTGGAGGCAAAGAAATTGTCGCCGTTTTCAACGGAGTTAACCATCATGGTCACCGGCACCCGGGACGTGATTTCCTTCATGGTATCGTACATATAGTCATTGAACACCGCATAGGGAGTGTGAATCAGCACACTCTTTTTAGCGTTCTTCATAAGAACGGACATGGTGTGAAAGACCACCGGCTCCTTTCCGTAGATACCGATGGGATTGGACACCAGGGTGATTTTTCCCGTGGGAACGGTGCTGGCTCCGTAATACTCCAGGGCCTTTGACTGAATGGGGGTCAGAGGGAAGGCCGGGGAAACGTCATCGTTGATACTGGAATCCATGGGCGGAGCCGGACAGCCGGGCTGGCCGGGAAGGGTCCCGCAGCCGGCGGAATCCTCCTCACTGTCCAGCAGATCCGGATATTTCATGGCCAGAACCTTATAGCGCTCCCTCAGCATGGCCGCGGCATTCCGGACAGAGGTCCTGTCTGCTGTCGTTTGGCTGTCATGGAACAGGGTGGACACATCCAGATTCCATACCTGCTCAAAATAATTTTCCGCCTGATACAGGGAGCTGTCCCTCCCCTTGTCTGTGCTGTGGGCTGTATTGTAGACCAGGACCTCCCGATCATGGCTTCTGGAATCCGTGGGATAGGAACCGATGAAATAATCAAAGGTATTCCGGCCTCCAAGTATATATCCGTAGTCATCCACAATCACGTACTTGTCATGCATCCTTCCCTGGGTCTTCCACGGAAGCAGGGGATTCATTTTGTTGTAAATCTTGATTTCAATGTTTGGATGGCTGGACAGGGCATAGAAAAGCTTGCAGGGTTCCATGCGCACCAGGCCGGAGAACCCGTCCACCAGTATCTTTATGCTGACTCCCTGGTCGGCCTTGTGAAGCATGACTGCCATCAGGTCCCTGGGGCTCTCGCCGTCCCTGAAATCAAAGGTGGACAGTATAATCCGTTCCCTGGCCAGGTTCATGAGGCGCATCCGTTCATCCCAGGCGCTCTGATTGGTTTCCAGTATCATGGCGCGGTCCGAACTGTCTCCCTCCTGATAGAAGCTCTCAGCCGATACCGTTTCTTTTGTTTCCTGGGAGATAGACTTATAGTGATAGAAAGGCGCCGTGGCCCCAATCACCAGATACATAAGTATCAGGAAAACGAGTGAGAGGACAGGGTGCTTTTTAATCCATGTAATACACCTGCATATCATAAGAAACTCCTTTTATGCGCATACTTTTAGTGATAATATAGGTATTATGAATCATGATATAGGTACTATACTAAGAAAAACAGGGAAAGTCAATTCATAGAACAGGAGGACAGGACATGGCGCAGACGCTTTACTATAACGGTACCATTCTTACCATGGAGGACAGGCGCCCCCAGGTGGAAGCCGTGCTGACGGAGGACGGAAGAATCCTGGACACAGGGACATGGGACAAGGTAAAGGAACGGGCAGGGGATAAGACCCGCAGGCTGGATTTACAGGGCAGGGTGATGCTGCCGGGCTTCATAGACGCTCACAGCCATTTTACGGCCTGCGCCAGCCATACCATGGAGGTAGACCTGGGCGGGGCATGCAGCTTTGAGGACATCATTACATGCATCCGGCAATACATTGCGGACAAGAAGATTCCGGAAGGAAAATGGGTCATGGCATCCGGCTATGACCATAACCGTCTGAAGGAGCACAGCCATCCCCGCAGGAAGGTCCTGGACCAGGCATCGCCTCAGAATCCATTAATACTGAAACACCAGTCAGGTCATATGGGGGTGTTTAACACCATGGCCCTCAACCTGCTGGGTGTAACCGGACAGACACAGGCACCTCAGGGCGGCGTCATAGAAATGGAAGGCGGGCTGCCGACCGGATATATGGAGGAAAATGCATTCTTAGGCTTCCAGGGACGCGTCCCCATGCCGTCGGCAGAGGACTTTCTGACTGCCTATGGCCGCGCCCAGGAGCTCTATGCTTCCTATGGAATCACCACGGTCCAGGAGGGATTGATGGCAGGCCGGCTGGTTCCGCTGTACCAGATGCTGCTGAAATCAGGACTTTTAAAGCTGGATTTAATCTCCTATATGGATATCCGGGACAGTGATGCTGCCCGGAATACATTTGAAAGCCATATAAAGAACTATAAGGGGCATATGAAGATAGGCGGGTATAAAATGTTCCTGGACGGCTCACCCCAGGGAAGGACGGCATGGATGCGTACTCCCTATCTGCCGGAAACGCCGGACAAGCAGGAAAAGAGACAGGGAGATGCGTCCCCGCGGACCCATGAAACAAAAGAGGATTACTGCGGCTATAATACTCTGGAGGACAGCCAGGTAAAGGAAAATATTTTAAAGGCAGAGCTGGAAGACATGCAGCTTCTGGCCCATTGCAACGGTGATATGGCGGCAGAGCAGTATATGGACCAGCTGGAAACAGTCTACAGGGAGCTGGAGAGCGGGCACAGCAGAAAGCCCGGTTTTTACAGGGGCGATATCCGGCCGGTCATGATCCATGCCCAGCTTTTGGGGCTTGATCAGCTGGAGCGGGTAAAAAAACTGGGTGTCATTCCCTCCTTTTTCTTGGCCCATGTATACCACTGGGGAGATATCCACATGCGCAATTTTGGTTTGGAGCGGGCAGGACGCATCAGTCCGGCTGCTTCGGCCCTAAAGGAAGGCATTTGTTTTACCCTGCACCAGGACAGCCCGGTTATCATGCCGGACATGATGGAGACCCTGTGGTGCGCCGTAAACCGGCGTACCAGGGAGGGAAAGGTGCTGGGACCGGAGGAACGCATTCCGGTCTGGGATGCACTTAAGGCAGTGACGGTCAACGGGGCATACCAGTATTTTGAAGAGAATGAGAAGGGAACTGTCACACCTGGAAAAAAGGCGGATTTTGTGGTGCTGGAACAGAATCCTCTGGAAACAGGGGCAGATGAGATACGGAATATCAGGGTACTGGCCACCATCAAGGAGGACCGGCTTTTGTGGAAGGCATAGGATGAAATAAAGAATATAAAAAAACCGAAAAGGACACAGCCGGGATGGGGTGGGGGTGATTCCCGGCTGTGTCCTTTATCGGGGTTAATATATATATAAAAGGAGTGTGGGCACTCAATGATGATTACAGAATATCAATATACTTCGGTGTCTCCTCCACCTTCGGCGCATCCTTTGGCACCTGAAGCCTCAGTATGCCATTTTCAAAACCAGCCTTGATATCTTCCTGGCGAATCTGCTCGCCTACAAAGAAGGTTCTCTTACATGAACTGGTATAGCGCTCCTTGTGAATCAGGGTACCCTTGTCATCCTTGTCCTCGCTGGATTTGGTTATATCCGCGCTGACGGTCAGATATCCGTCCTTAAGCTCTGCCCGGATATCTTCCTTCTTAAATCCTGGAAGTTCAATCTCTAAAATATAGTTTCCATCCTTCTCCATGATGTCGGTGCGCATCACCGGAAGCTTCTTGGCATCCTCGCCCTTTTCGGAGGCGCTGGTAAAGAATGGGTCATTGAAAAAGTCATCAAATAAATTAAGTCCGTAGTTTCTTCTTGGTATTAACATCATCGTTATATCCTCCTCGCTCATAGAACTGTTTGTTTTTATTTACTTTATGTTTGTATTATAACACGATTGTTAGCACTGTCAAGAGGTGAGTGCTAATTTAATTTATTAAAAATTGGTAAAGTTTAAAGGACGTTGAGTTGGTTAAAGATGCGCATGATTCTGAAGGGCATTTACAGTGCAGGATGTTTTGAAAAATAAATATGTAAATTTGTATGACGTTCAAGAGAATGATTATCTTCTTTTATGTAAATCCATGAAGCCGGAAAACTGTTCGGAACACCATTGACAACATATTTTTCTAAAAATGGAAGAAATAATTCTGGATGCTCCCAAAATGCCAAATAGAAACTATCTGCTTGTTTTTTCTTCTCCTCATCAGACAAATTCATCAAACCATATAATGCATGATCTAAATTACAAGACATATAATACCCTTCATAAGATATCCCTTTTATTTCCTGCAGACTAAGTAGATATTCCATAAGTTCCTTCTTATGCTTATTCCGCAATGAAATCTTTTCATGGTTTTTGCAAGAAATTTCTTTTTCTGTATAGAAAAATTCCCTTGTTTCTCCCTCTACAATCCTAGAATCGTCTGCATAGGCTCCGTCCATGTCAAATATTTGAACAATTTGCCAGATATCACTTTTTTTAATCTTGCTAATATCTATATATGACTTTACGTACTTATATATTTCATCTTCCACATTCTTTATACTTATAGTTTCATCAGAAGTGATATCACCATGAGTAAACTCAAAACGCACTGTTCTATTTCTATATATTTTTCGAAATATACTCGCTAAAGCCCGCTTGTCTGTAGCACCCTCTACGATAAATAATACAACCTTATCCAATATGCATCATCTCCTTTCTCACTTTGAGGAACTTTCTTTAAGCAGTTCCAGGAACTCCGCAGAGAAACCAGTATTGGTCTGTTCAGATTCTGGATTACCTGCTTTTGAAAATGCATAACCTATATCTTGAAGATCTGTATCATCGTATATTCTTTCATTTTGCCCACCCAGTATCAGTGTGCGAATATAGAAATCTCTTCGATTATGAGTTTTTTCGATACCTTTAAGGGATATATATCGATTATTAGGATTAATCGTAGAACAAATAATATTTTTCTTGTCCAGTTTCTCCATAATACGAAGATTGTGAGAAGTGAAAATCAGCTGTCCCTTTGCCCCCTCTGAAAGTTCACCAATTAATTCACCTAAAAGATATTCAAAAATTCCGGCATCAAGTTCATCAACAACCAAACAAATGGCAGAATCATTATATACAGAAATCAGATAATTCAATAATGAAATTATTCGCTTAATCCCTGCGGACTCATACTTTGTAGAGAATATTTTTCCGTCTCTGATTGAAAAAACCTTTGCCTGAACAACTTTTATACCATCTTTGTTGATTTCTTCGCTAATTTTATGGAGCTCTAGTTTTAAATTCGGAATGATTGCCTTTAATGCAATATTAATTGCATCTATAATTTTAACCAAGCGGAGATAAATCGTCTCTGGGAATTCACCACTACCACTTACCAAAAGCGGAATACAACCCTTCAAAATTTCATTCTCAGTTTCTGTATGAACATTTACGGGAATAATTCGATTGGCGTAATTATCACCTAATTGATTGACTTTTACCACTTGAAAGCTCATTTGTGCAAAATCAAATAAGGCCTTCACGATTACTGAAAATTTACGTTCTTCTTCATTTCCATTTTTGGGATAGACAGCCTTAATAAATTGTTTATTAAAGAACAGGGAACAATTTTTCTGTGCACAAAATACCGCTAAATTCTGAAGCACTCCAAAATATCTAATCTGTGATGCGGGTTTTATATTAGAAGATATTACGTTTGCCGGTTCATTACTAATTACATTATCCAAATCATAGAAAGGATTAACAAAGAAAAACTCATGTTTCTCTTTCCAAGTTGTTCCTTTAATCCAATATTGAATTTGTTCTGATTGTATTTGTATACGTCTGTCTTCCTCATTTTTTCTTAATTTTAAATCATATGCAACCTTAAACTGTTCGTCTTTATTTTCTACAAAAAAAACGGTTCCAAGACGCATGTCTTCGCTATCAGAAAACATACCCTCATATTCACTGAACGGAACACTTTCTCCACACAGTATATGCTGCAGCATATCAAGCGATTCAATAACTGCTGTCTTACCTGAACCATTTGCTCCATAAATTCCATTAATGTCACCGCTAATAATCTCTGCATTTCTTTCCACGCTCGAACGGTTGAAATAACGGATATTTCCGTAGGAAATATTTTTGAAATTTTCTAATGTAGTCTCTATGATTCGTACAAGTGATTTTTCTTTCATCATTCACACTCCTTGACTAAAACTTTATATTTATTTACAATATATTATATTCTAATTCCGATAAAATATCCAGTTATTATTTGAATAATTCCACAAAGTAACATTTTTTAAGCTAAGATATATGTTTTACCCATATATTATCTATATTCAAAAAATATTGGATTGAAAAATCCTCTATGTTATATTCATCATTAATATGTCGTTTTCTGTCATCCATTTTGCTACTAATTCCGCATCAAAAGACACCACAGGACGATGTATGGTAAAAAGTATGGGGCATTTGAGAAGGTATTTACAACAGGTATATAGCATTCCCTGAGACCTTCAGAGAAAAAACATAGAACCGTAAGCAGGGATTAAAGTTAAACGTGGAAGGATATGGTAAAGTTATGGAGACAGTGGACATTATGGAATCATCCTATGAATCTGTCAATCCCGGGAAAGCCCTTACGGAATTCTCGCTGGAACTACTGCGGGGGAGCCTGTCCCATACAATTGTCTGATTTCACCTTTTTCCATTGTCTCCTATAAGGTCAATATAGCAAATTCCATATGGTTTAGGGACAGTGACAGCCTGACCATAAATGAGGGTTTTCTCAAGGCTACAGAATGTATCTGGCGGAACAGAGCGAGTATAACCTGGAGATTCAGGAGCTTGCCTATGAAAAGGGAGAGCTTTCCCGGACACTGGAAGAGTTATGTGAAAAGGTGAGGGCAGGGGAGGGGTTGGACGGACTTCTGACTGTTCCGCCGGGAGACGAAAAGGGTATCTGTGCAGTCAGATACTTTACAGACAAAGGAATGCCCGTGGTTTTTGTGACAGAAGACCAGGACCGGTGCGGCCATTTGGGGACCGTGGCAATACGATAAGGCCCTGGAATACTGCAAATCCGTGCGCCAGTATTCGGTCAGCCCCGGCAATTTTGCAGGAGGACTGTCCACCATTGAAGAAAAAAGCATGGGGGCACTTATAAAAAGCGGAAGCCGGCCCATTGAGGGAGTTCTTAAGGTGGGGGTGAAGCCGCCTCATCGCGGTCTGTGGCTGTTAGATTCCACGCCGGATCCATACTGGATGCAGTTTGGAATCACCAATCCCAATGACAACGAGGGGCTGATGGACCTGGTCGCATGCCACAGCCATATTGTATTTCTGGTAACAGGCAGGAGAAACGTGGTGGGCTCAGCCGTGGCCCCCCTGTATAAAAATAACGGGAAACTCAGCCACCTACAAGGCCATGGAGGAGGATATGGACTTTGACGCCGGGCCGGTGCTGGAGGGGCGCTGCTCCCAGGATGAGATGGCACAAAAGCTTCTCAAAATGGTGGAAGAGGTGGCCTCCGGCACAAAGAGCAAAAGCGAGGCGCTGGGCCATAAGGAGTATTTTATACCGTACAAATATCAGGACAGGGACGTAATAGAAAAATGCAGGGAGGCATGGGCAATGTTTGATACAGGAAGTTATTTTTCGTTAGAGGGGCAGACCGCAATCGTAACAGGAGGCTCCACCGGACTGGGGCTTGCAATCACCAGGTGTATGGTGGGGGAAGGAGCAAAGGTGGCAGTTCTGAGCTATGAAAGCCGGGAGCAGGGGCGGGAAGCCTTAAAGGAGTTTGGGGAAAAGGCTGTGTTTTATCAGTTTGACATCACGGACACAGACGCTTCCCACCTTCTGCATGGGAATACGTCCCAGGATTTTCCCCAAACGTACCGCGTCCCCGTCCGTAGCCTTATGGAACATAGGGGTGTCAATCCATCCCGGCGCAATGGCGTTGACGCGCTACGGATATAGGTATGGCAGCCGTATTTTTAAGCAGTGACGCGGCCGGATACATATCAGGCACCTGCCTGCCGGTGGATGGAGGTGCTCTGATTGGGTTCTAAATGTTTTTCCGGGGAGCTTCTCCTGACAAACCCCACAGGAAGCCGGCTGTACCACAGCTATGCGGAGGGACTTCCCATAGTGGATTACCACTGTCATCTGGAGGCCAGGGAAATCTATGAAAACAGGGAGTTCAAGGATTTGGGGGAAATGTGGCTGGCTCATGACCATTATAAATGGAGGGCCATGCGCACATTTGGAATCAGCGAGGAGTATATCACCGGCAAAAAGAGCTATCATGAAAAATATTTAAAATTTGCGCGGATCATGCCTTATCTTGTGGGCAATCCCCTACTTCTCAGCACCACGGAGGACCCGGCAGACAGCCTGGAATATCACATGAAAATGAAGGAGAATACTGCCGTAAAGACGCGTATTCTCACGGCCTTCCGCCCTGACAGGGCATTTTACTGCGAGTGGAAGACATTTCCGGATTATATGAAAATCCTTTCCAAGGCGGCAGGACAGGAAATTTCGGATTTTTCCTCCTTGATGGGCGCGCTGGAAAAACGCCTGGCTCTTTTTGCGGAATTTGGAACAACGGTCAGCGACAACGGCATTGCCCACATTGCGTGGGAGGATTACACCGCGGCCCAGGTGGAGGATATCTTCCGAAAGGCCGCGGCGGGAGAGCGTTTATCCCGGGAGGCTATAAACAGATATAAATCCGCGTTCCTGATTGAAATGGCAAAGCTCTATAAAAAATACAATTTTGTGATGCAGCTTCATATCGGCACCTATCTGGACGCCAATCACAGGAAGGTGAGGGAAATCGGACAGTCCACAGGCTTTGACTGTGTGGATGACTCCACGGCTGTGAAATCCGTGGGACAGATTCTGGACCGGCTGACGGAGCTTGATCATCTTCCAAAGACGATTCTGTATCCCCTGAACCCTGCGCAGATGGAACCTTTTGCTGTTCTGGCGGCAGGCTTCTGCGACGGCACGGTAAGGGGAAAGGTACAGTTAGGCGCTCCCTGGTGGTTTAACGACCAGCTGGGAGAACTGGTGGAGCGGGGCGAATATTTCTCCGATGAGAAATATCTGAAGGATATAATAGAAGGAATTTGCTACAGGAATGTAAAAGAATATTTTGGATGGTGAGAGAATGGCTGCAGGTGAAAAGAATGTAACAGACCCATTGCGGATTCCACCCACACAACGCCCCGGATTTATGGCGGACGGACATCGTCCGCCTGGGAGGGGTGGAGGCGTGGAGGGAATCCTTTGACCGGATTGACGATATAATAGATAATACCATGGAGATAGAAAACGGATTTGCCAGCGCTGGATTGGCAGTGAAGCAGCAGTAAGGCAGCGTTGAGGCAGCACCGAATTACCGCCGGACAGGAACTGATATCATATCAGGTTCTCCTGCTCGGCTGTTTTTTGCCTTTCACGGGTCCGTTAAAATAATTGCAATACTGGAATATCATTCCTTGAAACAAGGTACTTTATATGATAAAATGGGGAAAGAATTCATGAAAAGTGAAAAAACTCTCAACAAAGGAGAACATTATGATAAGCCAGTTAATTGAAAAAATAAAGAAAACCAATGCCCCAATCTGCGTAGGACTGGATCCCATGCTGTCCTATGTACCGGAGCATGTGGTAAAGAAATCCCTGGATACCTGCGGGGAGACACTGGAAGGGGCTGCTGATGCCATCTGGCAGTTTAATAAGGAAATCATCGACCACACATTTGACCTGATTCCGGCTGTAAAGCCGCAGATTGCCATGTATGAACAGTTCGGCATTGAAGGACTGACCGTATATAAGAGGACCGTGGACTACTGCCATGAAAAGGGGCTGATTGTCATTGGAGACGCCAAGAGGGGCGATATCGGCTCCACATCCGCTGCCTATGCAGCAGGCCATCTTGGCAGGGTGCAGGTGGGAAGCAAATCCTTAAGCGGATTTAATGTGGATATGCTTACCGTAAACCCATATCTGGGAACAGACGGCGTGAAGCCCTTTGTGGATGTATGTAAGAGTGAGGACAAGGGCCTTTTCGTCCTGGTCAAGACCTCCAATCCGTCCAGCGGAGAATTCCAGGACCGCCTGATTGACGGAAAGCCCCTCTATGAGTGGGTGGCCGCCAAGGTGGAGGAGTGGGGCTCCGACTGCATGGACGGTGAGTACAGCAATGTGGGCGCGGTGGTAGGCGCCACCTATCCTGAGATGAGCGGGATTCTGAGAAAGCTCATGCCCCACACCTATTTCCTGGTACCCGGATACGGGGCGCAGGGAGGAACAGCCGCTGACCTGAAGCATTGTTTTAACCAGGACGGGCTTGGCGCTGTGGTCAATTCCTCCAGAGGAATCATCGCGGCCTACAAACAGGAGAAGTACAAGAACTTCGGGCCGGAGCACTTCGGTGAGGCATCCAGACAGGCAGTGATTGACATGGCTGCTGATATCAGCAGCGTACTGTAAGAGACAGGAGATGCATGTTATGGCAAAAGTGAAAATGACAGCAGCCGTCACGCTTCAGGAGCAGCTGGCTGCCGATATATACGATATGAGGATAAAAGCGCCTGAGATAGCGGAGTCAGCGGTTCCGGGCCAATTCGTATCCCTTTATTCAAAGGACGGGGCCAGGATTCTTCCGCGTCCCATCAGTTTGTGCGGCATTGATAAGGAAAAGGGAGAACTCAGGCTGGTGTACCGCATCGCGGGGGAAGGCACAAAGGAGTTCTCCGGACTCGCGGCAGGCGATACCATTGATGTCCTGGGGCCTCTGGGCAATGGATTTCCCCTGCAGGCCGGAAAAAGGGCGTTTCTGATAGGCGGGGGCATCGGTGTTCCTCCCATGCTGGAATTGGCCAAAGCCCTTCATGGACTTAACAGGTCCGGGGAGGACAGCCTGGTCCGGTCCGTACTGGGATACAGGGACAGCCAGATGTTCTTAAAGGATGAATTTGAGGCATACGGTCCGGTATACGCTGCAACAGAGGACGGCAGCTTTGGCACCAGCGGCAATGTGCTGGACGCCATCCGTGAGCAGGGCCTTACGGCGGATGTCATTTACGCCTGCGGTCCCACTCCCATGCTCCGCGCGCTGAAGGCATATGCGGCCGAAAAGGGGCTGGAGTGCTGGCTTTCCCTGGAAGAGAAGATGGCCTGCGGAGTAGGCGCCTGTCTGGCCTGCGTGTGCCGATCCAAAGAGGTGGACGGCCACTCACAGGTGCACAATAAGCGCATATGCAAGGACGGTCCTGTGTTCCGGTCAGATGAGATTGAGCTGTAGGCATGTATAGGTGAAAGATAGCGAGGTACCGTTTAGATGAATATGAGTGTAAATATTGCCGGTGTGGAATTTAAGAATCCGGTAATGGAAGCGTCGGGCACATTTGGTTCCGGCATGGAATACAGTGAATTTGTGGATTTAAACCGTCTGGGTGCAGTGGTTACCAAGGGTGTGGCAAGTGCGCCGTGGCCGGGCAATCCCACTCCCAGGATAGCGGAAGTATACGGCGGCATGCTCAATGCCATCGGCCTCCAGAACCCGGGCATTGAAGTGTTTACAAAGAGGGATATTCCCTTCTTAAAACAGTATGACACGAAAATCGTTGTCAATGTCTGCGGAAAGACCACGGAAGAATATATTGATGTGGTAGAGCGTTTGGGGGACCAGCCGGCAGATATGCTGGAGATCAATATATCCTGCCCCAATGTAAAAGAAGGCGGAATCGCTTTCGGCCAGGACCCCAAGGCGGTTGAGGCCATTACCAGGGAGGTAAAGGCACATGCAAAGCAGCCTATCATCATGAAGCTGAGCCCCAACGTGACGGATATCACTGTCATGGCCAGAGCGGCAGAGGCTGGCGGGGCAGATGCCATTTCCTTGATTAATACCCTTACAGGCATGAAGATTGATATTCACAAAAAAGCCTTTGCACTGGCCAACAGGACAGGCGGACTGTCCGGTCCTGCTGTAAAGCCGGTGGCTGTGCGCATGGTATACCAGGCTGCCCGGGCCGTGAAGGTTCCCATCATCGGCATGGGAGGAATCAGGAATGCAGATGACGCCCTGGAGTTCATACTGGCGGGCGCCACGGCTGTTGCTATTGGCACGGCCAATTTCCATAATCCCTATGCTACGGTGGAAACCGTGGATGGAATCCGGGCGTATATGGAGAAGTACGGAATCGGGGATATCCGGGAACTTATAGGGGCTGTGAGGTAGGACCGGCCAGGTAAGACAGGAACAAAAAAGCACGTAAGAGGTTAAATGACCCGTAAATACAGGAGGTTTAAGGAAGATGGAAAACTACAAGCAGGAATTTATAGATTTTATGGTGGAAAGCAGTGTGCTTAAATTTGGCTGCTTCACATTAAAAAGCGGACGCAAGTCCCCGTTTTTCATGAATGCGGGAAGCTATGTCACAGGAACCCAGCTGAGGAAATTAGGAGAGTACTACGCAAAGGCTATCCACGACAATTTCGGACTGGATTTCGACGTGCTCTTTGGGCCGGCTTATAAGGGAATTCCCTTAAGCGTTGCGACCACCATGGCGATCAGCGAGCTGTACGGAAAAGATATCCGTTACTGCTCCAACCGCAAGGAGGTCAAGGACCACGGAGATACAGGCATCCTTTTGGGAAGCCCTATCAAAGACGGGGACAAGGTAGTTATCATCGAGGATGTGACCACATCCGGCAAGTCCATCGAGGAGACATTCCCCATCATCAAGGCCCAGGGAGATGTGGAAATCAAGGGACTCATGGTATCCTTAAACCGTATGGAGCGCGGCAAAGGCACCAAGAGCGCCCTGGATGAAATTAAGGATTTATATGGTTTCCCCACAGCAGCTATCGTATCCATGGCAGATGTGGTGGAGCACCTCTATAATAAAGAAATAATTGGCAAGGTAGTCATCGACGATCAGATAAAGGCCGCCATCGACGCATACTATGAGCAGTATGGAGCCCAGGCATAATGATGTTTCCAGGAAGAAAGGCGATGAATATGGAGAGAGTGTATAAAACCATGCGTAACACAGGGGCTGGCTGCATAGCGTTAGGAGTCATCATAGCCGTGACCGGCCTTACGGTTGGAATCATTTCTATTGTAAATGGAGCGCTGCTGCTGAAACGAAAATCCGAAATTGAATTTTAGTAAGCGGGGCTGACAATGATAAGAAATACAACAAAGCGTCAAAAGCTGGGATGGGTATTGTTCATACTGTATCTTTGTTTCCTGGCGTATTTCATGTTTTTTTCAGAATCCTTTGGGCGCACGGACACAGACAGGGGGTACCAGTATAATTTGGTGCCCTTTAAGGAAATCACGCGGTATTTCCGTCATTATGACGTGCTGGGGCCCACATTGTTCATGATTAACATGATAGGAAATGTGGCGGCCTTCATGCCTTTTGGGTTCTTTCTTCCCATAATCAGCAGACGCAGCAAAAAGTGGTACAACACGGTTATGTTCGGCTTTGTTTTCAGTCTGATGCTGGAGACTCTGCAGCTGGTGTTCAAGGTAGGGAGCTTTGATGTGGATGATATGTTCCTCAACACCCTGGGGGCAGCCGCAGGCTATCTGTGTTACCGCCTGGTGCAGTGGATCCGTTGCACATTGAGAAAAAGGAGGCTTTCACGTTGAGGCAGATTGGCGATAAGGTATCGTATGTTAGAAATCCTTTTGCGAGAAACAGCTACTGCTGTCTGATACTTGCGGTGCTGGGACTGGCTTTGGGAATAGCCAGCATGTATCTGTCTGTGACAAGGGCAGGCCAGGGAGGCCTGAATACAGGGGCTTATGGCTTTTCCAGCCTTGCCGCGGCCCTTATGGGGCTGTGGTACGGGGCGCGCTCATTTATGGAAAAGGACCGCAATTACATACTGGCGAAGATAGGAATCAGTATCAGCGTGGTGCTGGTCATCGTGTGGGCCGTGATTATCATAACCGGTATTGTAAGATAGATGGGAGTAGATGCAGATGGATTACAGAATATTATTACAGGAAGAGAATGATGCCGTAAGGGAGCGTTACGAATTGTCCATGGAGCGTATCAGGTCCATGAACACAGAGGAGATGCAGCTGCCTTACGGCTGTTATTTTAAGAAGGTTTCGGCATTTATCCGCCGGATAGAGAGACTGGCAAAGCGGGTGGAAGAAACCGGCTTAAGCCGGGAGGCCGGGCTGGATGGGGCTCTTTTAACCCTGGAGGAGCTGCGGGAGGAGAATCATGCCCTGTACCAGGATATTCTGCCTGAGAATTACGGGGAGAGCTTCGCCAATCCGGATTACGCGGTGGAGGTTTTGGGGGACGGCTACGGCCAGCTTTTATCCTTTCTTTATACGGAAATCCGGGCTGACATCGTATATGCCTTTGAAATGCGGCTTATGAATATCACTATCCTGAACGAGCTGTTCCTGGAAATATATAACCTATTTGCCCAGGCATGGGAGGAGGGAAGGAAAGCGCCCCAGGAGCAGCTGATTAAGGATTCTCTGTACTGGTTTGTCAGCGACTATGCGGAGGTCACAGTGGACTGGCGGATTCGTGAGGGACTGGACCCGGCCCTTTCCTTTGGGACAGACATTGTGATGGAGCAGGATTTGACTGACCTGAGGTATCTCTATGCCTACGGGGAATATGTTTCGGAGACAGAGATAAAGCTTGCCTCTTTCATGAACAGCCTTCCCCAGGAGACCATTGATCAGATGGCGTCCACTTATACGGAAGGATTCAGGAAGGGTTTCCAGGTCATGGGCAGGGACCTGAAGAAGAAACGGACCGTTGTGGTGGAATTCCAGCTGGGATTTGAACGCATGATTCGCAGGGCGGTGGAGTACTTTCGGGAGATGGGACTTGAACCCATCTGTTACAGGGCGGCGGTGGAGTCCGTGAACCGCAGGGCCAATGGACGCAGAGGATATTACGGCACATCCCCCAACAAGCAGTATGATTATGACCATCGTTATGACAGCGCCCTTTATATGGGCAATGCTTTTAAGGAGAGGAAGCTGGCCGTCCTGCGGTCTGCCTATGAGACCCGCAGGAAGGAAGCCGCCTGGTGCGCGGGCCCTGCCCTGGTGGAGACATTTGGTGAGGAAGGCTTCACGCCTGTAAATAAAAAGACGGCTCTGGCCCTCAACGCCCATCAGGAGGCGCTGACTCTGGCTTATGCCAATGAATCCAGGCGGATTGCGAACCAGTATATGCCGGGAGACGAGACCAGCTTCACCATTATTGCCTTTCCCAAACCTGAGATTGGGCCGGAGTTTGAGGAGGTTTTCAGGGAAACCATCCGAATCAATACACTGGATTATGAGAAGTACCAGAAAATACAGCAGCGTATCATCCGTGCGCTGGATGAGGCCAGCCATGTGCTCATAACGGGCCGCGGCGGCAATGAGACATACATGAAGGTATCCCTCCACCCCTTAAAAGACAGGGAAAAGGAGACCAATTTTGAGAACTGTGTGTCCGATGTGAACATTCCGTTGGGAGAGGTTTTTACATCCCCTATTTTGAGGGGGACAGAAGGACTGCTGCACGTAAAGAATGTTTATGTGGAGGATTATCAGTTCAGGAATCTGCGCATGGTGTTTAAGGACGGTAAGGTGACGGAGTATTCCTGTGGGAATTTTGAGGAGGATGGGAGCACCGGGGAGGCCGGAAATGGTGAGGCCGCTGGGGCTGCCGGGAGCGTCGGAAACGCCGGAAATGGTGAGACTGCCGGAACCGCCGGAGAGGCCCGCAGACAGGGCCAGGCTCTTGTAAAGCAGGTCATTATGCGGAATCATGACTGGCTGCCTTTGGGCGAGTTCGCCATCGGTACCAACACTACGGCCTACGCCATGGCCAGAAGGTTTTCCATTGGCGACAAGCTGCCTATCCTTATTGCCGAGAAGATGGGGCCTCATTTTGCAGTAGGCGATACTTGCTACAGCTTTGCTGAGGATTCGCCCATGTATAACCCTGACGGCCGGGAGGTCATTGCCAGGGATAATGAAATATCCTTTCTCAGAAAGACGGATATGTCCAAGGCGTATTTCAGCTGCCACACGGATATCACCATTCCTTATTCGGAATTAGGGGATATAAAGGCTGTGAGGGCAGACGGAAGCGGTATTGATATCATCCGTCAGGGCAGGTTCGTGCTGGATGGGACAGAGGAGCTGAATGAGGCTTTGGACGAGGCGGCTGACTGAGTAAGCGGGTTAGAGCATGTTTGAAAATAACAGAATGTTTAAATCACTTGGACAATCCAATTTACGGATAGAACAAGTGATTTTTTCTGTTATACTAGGTAAAAGAGAAACAATTTAGACTATATCAGGAAGGAGGGACGCCGCAGAGCCGCAGACTTCCCATTGCGGAGCTGGCTGTAGCTGCCTGCCTGTGCCTGGCTGTATTGGGAGGCGGGGCCTATGGCGCGTACGGAAGGCCGTATGGTACTGTGGAGGTGAGAATGGACAAAGGATTTTGCAAGGGAATGTACGGTGGACCCTTATGGGCTCCATACCCGCATTCCTTTGCACATTTTGTTTATAGACCCGGGACAGAACCGGCAGAGAGGCTGGCGGCTACAGGAGTCAGTGGGTTTCAGGAGAATACATTATAAAAAACATTCAAAAATGCGGGAGACCTTTTCAAGTACTTTTTTTCAAGTTTTGTATTGACGGCATAAGCATTTCCTAGTATTATGATTATAAGTAGAATTGAGCTATATAAAGATACTTATAAGATAAACTAATAATAATTATCTACATGGATAATGAGCTTTAGAAAAGGAGAATGAATAATGGCAAAAGTAGGAATTGTAATGGGAAGCGACTCTGATATGCCTATTATGGCAAAGGCGGCTGAGATTCTGGACAAGCTGGGCATTGATTACGAGATGACAATTATTTCCGCGCACAGAGAGCCTGATGTATTCTTTGACTGGGCAAAGTCAGCAGAGGATAAGGGCTTTAAGGTAATCATCGCAGGCGCGGGCAAGGCTGCACATCTTCCCGGTATGTGCGCGGCTATTTTCCCTATGCCGGTCATTGGAATTCCTATGAAGACATCTGACCTGGGCGGTGTGGATTCACTGTATTCCATCGTGCAGATGCCAAGCGGTATCCCGGTGGCAACAGTGGCCATCAACGGCGGCACCAATGCCGGAATCCTGGCGGCAAAGATACTGGCCGTCTCCGATGCAGAGCTGCTGGCAAAGCTGAAAGAGTATTCTGAAAGCCTGAAGAACGATGTGGTGAAAAAGGCCGGAAAGCTGGAGCAGGTGGGCTACAAGGAATATCTTGCACAGATGAAATAGGGCGGATTAAAGGAAATTGGCAAAGGAAATATCAGATAAGAGAGGATAAAAACCATGATGGATTACAAGAAGGCCGGAGTTGATATTGAGGCAGGCTATAAATCGGTGGAACTGATGAAGGAATATGTAAAGGGAACCATGCGCTCTGAGGTATTAGGCGGTTTGGGTGGATTTTCAGGAGCATTTTCCATGTCCGCGTTCAAGGGGATGGAGGAGCCTACTCTGCTGTCCGGTACTGACGGCGTGGGAACCAAGCTGAAACTGGCATTTCTGATGGATAAGCATGACACAGTGGGAATCGACTGTGTGGCTATGTGTGTCAACGACGTGGCCTGCGCTGGTGGTGAGCCTCTGTTCTTCCTGGATTATATTGCCTGCGGCAAGAATGTTCCGGAGAAAATTGCCACGATTGTAAAGGGTGTGGCTGAGGGATGCAGGCAGTCCGGTTCTGCCCTGATTGGCGGAGAGACAGCAGAGATGCCGGGCTTTTATCCGGAGGATGAGTACGACCTGGCAGGATTCTCTGTGGGTATTGTAGATAAGAAGGACCTGATTACAGGTGAGAACCTGTGTGCGGGGGATGTCCTGATTGGAATGGCTTCTTCCGGTGTACACAGCAATGGCTTTTCGCTGGTGCGCAAGGTATTTGAGAAGGAGCTGACAAAGGAAGGCCTGAACACATATTATGATGAGCTGGGGACCACTCTGGGCGAGGCATTGCTCGCCCCCACCAAGATTTATGTGAAGGCTCTGAGAAATGTAAAGGAAGCAGGCGTTACCGTAAAGGCATGCAGCCATATCACTGGCGGCGGCTTCTATGAGAATATTCCGCGCATGTTAAAAGACGGCGTGAAGGCTGTCATCAGGAAGGACAGCTACCCCGTTCCTCCTGTATTCAGGCTGCTGGCTGATAAAGGGCAGATTGAAGAGCGGATGATGTATAATACCTATAATATGGGATTGGGTATGATAGTTGCCGTTAACCCTGCTGATGTGGAGAAAGCCATGGAAGCCATGAGGGCAGCAGGCGAAGCTCCTTATGCAGTGGGCTCCATTGAAGAAGGAGAGAAGGGTGTGTCCTTATGCTAAGAGTAGGCGTACTGGTATCCGGCGGCGGAACCAATCTCCAGGCTATTTTGGACGCCGTGGATCATGGTGATATTACCAATGCAGAGATATCCGTTGTCATCAGTAATAATCCGGGGGCCTATGCTCTGGAGAGAGCCAGAAAGCATGGGATCCGGGCTGTCTGCATTTCTCCAAAACAGTTTCCGGCCAGGGATGCGTTCAACCAGGCATTTCTCGCCAAAATAGATGAATATGATTTGGATTTGATTGTACTGGCCGGATTCCTGGTGATGATTCCGGCGGCCATGACTGAGAAGTATAAGGGACGCATCATCAATATCCATCCATCTCTGATTCCCTCTTTCTGCGGTGTGGGTTACTATGGGCTTAAGGTCCACGAGGCGGCCCTGGCTCGCGGCGTGAAGGTGACAGGGGCAACGGTCCACTATGTAGACGGAGGTATGGATACCGGCCCCATTATCCTCCAAAAGGCAGTGGAGGTGGAGGAGGGGGATACCCCTGAGATTCTGCAGAGAAGGGTCATGGAGCAGGCAGAGTGGGTAATCCTTCCCAGGGCAATCAACATGATTGCAAATGGGCAGTAGCATCTCTTTGACAGTAGCGCGCACCATATGTGCCATGTTTTCATTATAAGGAGGTACGTCATGAAAGTATTGATAGTAGGAGGCGGCGGACGTGAGCATGCAATCGCATGGAAGATATCCCAGAGCCCGAAGGTGGAGAAGCTTTACTGCGCTCCCGGCAACGCGGGTATTGCCAAGGTGGCTGAATGCGTTGACATCGGCGTCATGGACTTTGAGAAGCTGGTCGCATTTGCCGGAGAGCAGGCCATTGATTTGGTGGTGGTAGGACCGGATGACCCGTTGGCGGCCGGCGCAGTGGATGCATTTGAAGATGCAGGCATCCGCGTGTTCGGCCCCGGGAAAAACGCTGCCATACTGGAAGCTTCCAAGGCATTTTCCAAGGATTTGATGAAGAAGTACAACATTCCTTCTGCCGCTTATGAGACATTTGATTCCCCGGAAGAAGCCCTTGCATACCTGGAGACAGCTCCCATGCCTATCGTGCTGAAAGCGGACGGCCTGGCGCTGGGAAAGGGCGTGCTTATCTGCAACACCAGGGAGGAGGCAAAGGAAGGCGTTAAGACCCTGATGCTGGATAAACAGTTTGGCTCCGCGGGTGACAGGATTGTGATTGAGGAGTTCATGACAGGGCGGGAGGTTTCCGTGCTCTCCTTTGTGGATGGCCACACTATCAAAATCATGACCTCGGCCCAGGACCACAAGAGAGCCAAGGACGGGGACCAGGGACTGAATACAGGGGGGATGGGAACATTTTCACCCAGCCCATTCTATACGGACGAGGTGGATGCATTCTGCAGAAAGTATGTGTACCAGCCAACCGTGGACGCCATGAAGGCAGAGGGCAGGGAGTTCAAAGGAATTATCTTCTTTGGCCTGATGCTGACGGAAAACGGCCCCAAGGTGCTGGAGTACAATGCCAGGTTCGGAGATCCGGAGACTCAGGTAGTTCTGCCAAGGATGAAGAATGACATTGTGGATGTGTTTGAAGCCTGCGTGGACGGAACCCTGGACCAGATAGAGCTGGAGTTTGAGGACAATGCAGCCGTATGCGTGGTTCTGGCATCGGACGGATACCCGGAGCATTATGAAAAGGGATATAAGATAGACGGCCTGGACCGGTTTGACGGTCAGGACGGGTATTATGTATTCCATGCCGGAAGCAAGTTCGATAAGGACGGGAATGTAGTGACCAACGGCGGAAGGGTGCTGGGGGTTACGGCAAAAGGTAATACACTGAAGGAAGCCAGGGAGAATGCTTATAAGGCTGCGGAGTGGGTGGAATTTGGGAATAAGTATATGAGGCATGATATTGGGAAGGCGATTGATGAGGCCTAAGTTGTGATATAGATGATACTTGTGGTTTTTTAGAATAAGACGCATATATAACCGCAATATATTGCGGCTTACGACCGAAAGGTTGGCAAAATTGGGTCGTTTTTCGATTGTGAATTTAAGGGCAAAAACCGCAAGAGTGTAGATGAAATCCCCTGGTTTGGGTAATAAACCAGGGGATTTTCTGTTTTCTGGAATCTATTTTATCCACGTTCATTGAAAATTGTCCGGATGGGGATAAATAATGATTTGTGTGATTTCCTCAAAAGGTCTGCAAAAGGTGAGGCAATTGACATTCAGGATGATGCAATAAACAAAATAAGTGAAGTACATAATTGTGAACTTGGATTTTATGGTGTTGCACATACTCCATCAGAAAGGAACAAAAAATGGAACTGAATTATTATCGGAGAGGAGATTACCTGTTTCCAGATCTTATTATCGATGAGGAGGAAGTATCAATCGGAAAATATGGTATGTTGCGGAGAACATTTTTAAAAGAAAATAGGAAGAACTGGTATCAGAGCATGATGCTGACAGAAAGGAAAAAGACCAGTTGGCATGGGCGGCACATCTGAACAATTTGACTGCAATGGCAGAGGAAAGTGTCCTGATAGAATTAGTGTATAATTAAGCATATAAAAATCAAAACCATACTCTCATTTTGGAATAACCGCGGGAGTATGGGAAGTATGGCTGATGTATGCAGGAAAATCTTTATGGAGTCAGGCGATAACGGGTTATTTTTTTCCGGTTTTGAGGAAATCCCATGCGCTCAAGCAATTCTAAGCTGTTTATGTGCGTAAGGTTTGCAGATACGTTATCAATTAGGCGCGACAGCTTCCTTTGGAAAACGTGAAAATCTTTATTGGGGATTAAATATCGGAAGGCAATGACAACGGCAAACAGGTCATTCTTGCCATATAGTTTCTCCTTAAATGTAAAAGGGGAGAGACCCGCAGGTTCTCCCCCGGTCACGGGCTTCGCAAGTTTCCGCAACACGATCACTGAGCATAATATAGCAAAAATTAGGGAAAGTGTCAACCGATTCTGAAAAATTTCAGATTAGTTTTCCCCTTTTGCTATAAAGCTCATCATCAGTATATGTAAGAAATAATAAAAAATACATAAGCGGTGGATACCCAATATCGTAATAAAAAAATCAGGTTCAAGAGATAGTAGAAAGCAGTCTGGAAAATGAAATTGGTATTATCATGCTTGCTGAGGCGGATAATTTGGATTCACAGTACCTAATTGGTCAAATGGAAACATCTTGATCTTAAGTTATGGATACCTGAGCGTGCCATTGAAAAACAGCAGAAGCTGACCTTAATGCATCCGAAACAGGCGGAAAACCTTGGAAAATCCACATACCAAATAGCGAAGGAGCTTACCGAACATGTATTGATGACTACATGGTAAGCTCAGGGAGCGGAACCTATCCGTCGGCATACTTATGAATGATTAGATACTATCCAATATTTAGGCGATACCGGCGTGGAGTGATTCCTTTATAACGTTTAAATGTTTTGATAAAGTAGCATACATCGCTAAAACCACATCTATAGGCTACCTCTGTCAAGGTTAGATCAGAGGTACTTAATTCGCTGCAGGCGCGCTCAATACGATAGTAGTTCAAGTAATCAATGGGGGTTCTGTGAATGATAGAATGGAAATAGCTGCAGAAATATTTGGGAGACATTCCGGCAATTCTGGACAATTCATTCAGTGTAATAGTCTGCCCGTAATTACTATCTATGTATTCCAGCACAGGTTTGAGCTGCATCATCTTTCTGGAAGATTTTGTATCATCAGCCTTATCCTGATAAAGCCTTTTCTGGTAGATAATTCCAAAAATTTCAAATAAAGTGCCCATAGTTATCAATTCGTTTCCAGGCTCACTATGCTGCATGGATATGAAAAGATGTCCGATAATTTGATGCAGGGAACGGTTGCTTTTTGTAAAATGATTCTGTACGATAATCTGATGCTTTGTAATAAGGCGGATATAAAACCGACAGGTATCTGTGTGCATGAGGAGACGCTGGATATCGAACACAATACATTCATAAATACAATTATGAGGTAAACCGCCATGAATAACCCCCTCATTAATAAAAATAATATCCCCAGCTTTAGCTTCAAATTCTTCATCATCTAACTTTAAATAGAGGATTCCCTCCAAAATCCGGATGATTTCCAACTCTTTATGACAGTGGAATGGCATGTTATAACGGGGATGATGCTCGTCTACATGGTAATATTCGATAGGAAAGTCCGGAGTCCCGTGCTGCTTTTTTTCATTATAGTCCAGATAGTGCATACTGCAGCCCTCCTAAAAATGTAAAAATAACTATAAATACAGAGCAGTAAAGTAAATATATGGGTAATATGGCTAAAAAAATGAATATTGTTATATATTTTGCCATTATATCACAGCAAATAGCTATATATCAATAGTATAATACAATTACGCAAGAGGAGCACAAAAATACAGAACTTAATAAGTTAAAGCGAACACAATCTAAAATTAAAAGGGAGGAAATACTATGTCAACAAACAGATTGATTGGGGCTTATCCTGTTATCGGCATCAGACCCACAATAGACGGAAGACAGGGATATATGAAAGTAAGGGAATCTCTGGAAGAACAGACCATGAATATGGCCAAAAGCGCGGCGGCCCTGTTTAGGGAAAATCTTTTTTACAGCAATGGAGAACCGGTAAACGTAGTGATTGCGGATTCCACCATTGGACGGGCGGGGGAAAGCGCGGCCTGCGCGGATAAATTCCGCAGAGCCGGAGTGGATATTACCCTGACTGTGACCCCATGCTGGTGTTACGGTGCGGAGACCATGGACATGGATCCGCATACAATCAAGGGCGTGTGGGGATTTAACGGAACGGAGAGACCCGGTGCCGTATATCTCTCCTCTGTACTGGCTACCCATGCGCAGAAGGGGCTTCCGGCTTTTGGTATCTATGGACATGATGTCCAGGATGCTGATGATACAAGTATACCTGAGGATGTAAAAGAAAAACTTCTCCGTTTTGGACGCGCCGCAGTGGCTGCCGCTACCATGAGGGGAAAGTCATATCTCCAGATAGGTTCTATCTGCATGGGAATTGGAGGTTCCATCATAGACCCGGCATTTATTGAGGAATATCTCGGGATGCGGGTGGAATCCGTAGACGAAGTGGAACTGATCCGCCGTATGAGTGAGGAAATATACGATAAAGAAGAGTTTGAAAAGGCCCTTGCATGGACAAAGGCAAACTGTAAGGAGGGCTTTGACAAGAACCCTCCCGAAGTCCGGAAGACCCGGGAACAGAAGGATAGAGATTGGGAATTCGTAGTTAAGATGATGTGCATCATCAAGGATTTGATGAATGGGAATCCCAATCTGCCGGAGGGACGGGAGGAAGAGCGGATCGGACACAATGCCATCGCCGCAGGCTTCCAGGGACAGAGACAGTGGACAGATTTTTATCCCAATGGTGACTTCGCTGAGTCCATGCTGAATTCCTCCTTTGACTGGAACGGCGCAAGGGAGCCGTACATACTGGCTACTGAGAACGACACATTAAATGGGCTGGGAATGCTGTTCATGAAGCTGCTCACCAACAGGGCGCAGATTTTCGCGGATGTGCGTACGTACTGGAGCCCTGAGGCTGTTAAGAAGGCGGCCGGATATGATTTAGAAGGGGTCGCAAAGGAAGCAGGCGGTTTCCTGCATCTGATCAATTCCGGAGCGGCCTGTTTGGATGCCACGGGTAAAGCCCTGGATGAAGACGGACAGCCGGTCATGAAGCCATGGTATGAGGTGACGGCGGACGATCAGAAGGCAATGATGGAAGCAACCACATGGAATGAGGCAGATTTTGGGTATTTCAGAGGCGGCGGCTATTCTTCCAGATATGTTACAGAAGCCCAGATGCCATGTACGATGATCCGCTTAAACCTGGTAAAGGGACTGGGGCCTATGCTCCAGATCGCAGAAGGCTGGACAGTGAAACTGCCGGACGATGTAACTGACATCTTATGGAAGAGAACGGACTACACATGGCCGTGCACCTGGTTTGCGCCCAGGGTGACAGGCCGGGGCGCATTTGCCTCCGCGTATGACGTGATGAATAACTGGGGAGCTAACCACGGTGCAATCAGCTATGGACATATTGGGGCGGACCTTATTACACTCTGCTCAATCTTAAGGATTCCTGTCAGCATGCACAATGTGCCTGAGGAAAAAATATTCCGTCCTGCAGCCTGGAACGCATTTGGAATGGACAAAGAGGGACAGGATTTCCGTGCCTGTGCGGCTTATGGGCCTTTATATAAGTAAGGCGGTGTGTCTATGAGCCATAAAAATGTACTGGCAGTGGATTTCGGTGCTTCCAGTGGAAGGGTAATGCTGGGAAACTTTGATGGGAACCGGATATCTATACAGGAAATCCATCGTTTCCCCAATGATCCGGTTATATTAAACGGAACCATGTACTGGGATTTCCTGCGGCTGTTTTTTGAGGTGAAGCAGGGACTGATGAAAGCAAAGAGGTATGGAAAGATTGACAGCATCGGCGTGGATACCTGGGGCGTGGATTTCGGCCTGATTGACAAGGAGGGACATCTTTTAGAAAACCCGGTACACTACCGGGATGCGCGGACCGCGGGGATGCTTGAAAAGAGTTTTGGAAAGATGGATAAGGACCGCTTTTATCAGATTACGGGCAGCCAATTTATGGAGATTAACACGGTATTCCAGCTTTTGGCTCTGCTGGAAAAGCGGCCCGGGCTTCTGGAGGGAACCTCCAGACTTCTGTTGATGCCGGACTTATTTAATTATTATCTATGTGGGGCGCAGGTCAGCGAGTACTCCATCGCGTCCACCACGCAGATGCTGGATGCCCGTACTAAGATGTGGTCGAAGGAAGTGTTGGAGAGCCTAGGTATCCCGGAACGGCTTCTGAGCGGTATCGTTCCATGTGGAACGAGACTTGGTTTCATAAAAACCGGGATTTGCCAGGAGCTGGGAATTGAGCCTATGGAAGTGATTGCTGTGGCAGGACACGATACGCAGAGTGCCCTTGCGGCTGTTCCTGCCAGGGATAAGGATTTCATCTTTATCAGCTGCGGAACATGGTCGCTGTTTGGCACAGAACTGGACGAACCTGTTATCAACGGGTTGTCAGAACGGCTGAATATCACAAATGAAGGCGGGTGCCAGGGAAAGATTTCCTTCCTCAAGAATATTATCGGGTTGTGGCTGATCCAGGAAAGCAGGAGACAGTGGATTCGTGAGGGAAAGGAGTACAGTTTCGGACACCTGGAGCAAATGGCCGCGGATGCAAAGCCATTTAAAGCCCTGATTGACCCGGATGCACCAGAGTTTGTTCCGGCTGGAAACATTCCTGAGAGAATCCGGAGATACTGCCGTGAAAGCGGACAGAGGGTACCGGAAAATGAGGCGGAGATTGTGAGATGTATCGACGAGAGCCTGGCGTTTAAGTACCGCATGACATTGGAAGAAATTAAGATGTGTACCGGAAGAGAGTACCCGGCTATCCATATGGTGGGTGGCGGAACACAGAGCGGACTTCTCTGCCAGATGACGGCCAATGCGTGTCATTGTCCGGTGATTGCCGGACCGGTGGAGGCTACCGTACTGGGCAACGCGGCTGTGCAGCTGCTTGCGGCAGGAGAACTTAGGGATCTGGATCAGGTGAGAAGTGTCGCAGGGGCTTCCGCCAAGGTAAGCATCTATGAGCCGAAAGATACAGATCAATGGGAGCAGGTATACGGACAATATAAAAAGATGCTGGAATGACCAAAGACCGGGACAACCTGGAAAATAAGGAGGTATTATGGAATTAAGCTATATGGAACTAAGGGAACAGATTTGCGATGTGTGCCATAAGATGTGGCAGCTTGGCTGGGTGGCAGCCAATGACGGCAACGTGTCCGCCAGGCTGGGTGACGGAACCTTTCTTGCCACTCCCACCGGAATGAGCAAAAGTTTCATCACACCGGAAAAACTGGTTCGTATCGATGGGAAAGGCGAGGTGTTGGAAAGCCTTCCCGGATACAGGCCCTCTTCAGAGATTAAGATGCATCTCCGCTGCTATAAAGAGCGTGAGGATGTTAATTCCGTGCTTCACGCCCACCCGCCTGTGGCCACCGGATACGCGGTAGCCAATGTGCCGTTGGACGAGTACTCTATGATTGAGACGGTAATTGCTCTGGGTTCGATTCCGGTAACGCCTTACGGAACCCCCTCCACTTACGAAGTACCGGATAACATAGCGCCTTATCTGGGGGAACATGACGCAATGCTCCTTCAGAATCATGGAGCTTTGACCGTGGGGGCTGATGTGATTACCGCTTATTACCGCATGGAAACACTGGAACTCTTTGCAAAAATCAGCCTTAACGCCAGAATGCTGGGAGGTGCACGGGAAATATCCAGGGAAAATATTGACCGCCTTATTTCAATGAGGAAAGGATATGGAGTAACCGGCAGGCACCCCGGTTATAAAAAATACAGTAAACAGGGGGAAAACAGATGCTAAGAGGAATACCCCATATATTATCTCCTGAACTGTTAAAGATATTATGTGAAATGGGTCACAGCGACCGGATTGTGATTGCCGACGGGAATTTTCCGGCAGAGTCCATGGGCAGGGATGCCCATGTCATACATATGGAAGGCCACGGCGTGCCGGAGATACTGGAAGCAATCCTCTCGCTTTTTCCCCTGGACACCTACGCGGAACACCCTGTCTGCCTGATGTCGGTAACGGACGGGGATACGGTTGAAACACCGATCTGGGCTCGATACATGACATTGGTGGAAGCGTGTGACAGCAGGGGCAAAAGTGCCGTCGGCTATATAGAGCGGTTCGCGTTCTACGAGGAGGCAAAGAAAGCTTATGCAATTATCGCCACCAGCGAGAAAGCGCTTTATGCCAATATCATGCTGCAAAAAGGGGTAGTTACCGACCAGGGCCTGTAAACGGGTTCCGCCAAAACAGTGCAATTAGTAAAGAAATGGAAGGTGATGATGTGGGAGAAGTAATTCTGACCATGAAAGACATTGATAAGTCCTTTGTCGGAGTACATGCGTTAAAAAATGCCTGTCTGGAACTAAAAAAGGGCGAGGTCCATGCACTGATGGGTGAGAATGGTGCCGGAAAATCCACCCTCATGAAGATATTGACGGGAATCTACAGCAAAGACAGCGGTACTATTGTGTATGAGGGGCGCCAGGTGGAGTTTAAAAGTCCCAGGGAAGCGCAGGACGCCGGCATTGTGATTGTGCATCAGGAATTAAACATGATGAACCACTTAACTGTGGCCCAGAATATCTTTATCGGCAAAGAAAAAATGAACGGAAAGCTGATTAATGACCGCAGGATGGTAGAAGAGGCAGAAAAGCTGTTCGGATTACTGAATATCAGGATTGACCCAAGGGAAACAATGGGGAGGCTGACGGTCGGGCGCCAGCAGATGTGTGAGATAGCCAAGGCAATCTCAACAGATGCCAAGATAATCGTATTTGATGAACCGACTGCCGCGCTGACAGATTCAGAAATCAGCGAGCTGTTCAAAATCATCCGTGACCTAAGAGCCAAGGATATCGGAATTGTATACATTTCCCACCGCATGGATGAAATTAACCAGATTACTGACAGGGTAACGGTTATGAGGGACGGGGAATATGTGGGTACGCTGACAACCAAGGATTCCACGAAAGACGACATCATCCAGATGATGGTAGGACGCACGGTGTATGAGGAGCCTAAGAGTTTCAGCAATGTAAAGCCGTCTGCCCCGGTGGTGCTGAAGGTTGAACACCTGAATGTTGGGAAAACAGTAAAAGATGTAAGCTTTGAACTTCGCAAAGGAGAAATCCTGGGTTTTTCAGGACTCATGGGAGCCGGAAGGACGGAGACAGCCAGGGCTATCTTTGGTGCTGACAGGAGAGACAGCGGTGATATTTATGTGAATGGAAAACGGGTGGATATCAAGAACCCACAGGACGCGGTTGACGCCGGGATTGGATATCTGTCGGAGGACCGCAAGCGCTATGGTGTGATCATTGAGAAAACGGTAGCCGAGAATACGACAATGGCTTCCCTGAAAGCATTCTGCAAAGGCCTGTTTATTGATAAGAAAGCGGAAAAAGAAACCGCGGAACAATATGTGGAGGCATTAAAGACCAAGACACCATCCGTGGAACAGCAGGTGCGCAGCCTGTCGGGAGGTAACCAACAGAAAGTGGTCATTGCAAAATGGCTTACCAGGAACTGCGACATCCTGATATTTGACGAACCCACAAGGGGAATCGATGTAGGGGCAAAAAGCGAGATTTATACATTGATGAATAATCTTGTAAAGCAGGGGAAGTCCATTATCATGATATCCTCTGAACTGACGGAAGTGCTGCGAATGAGTGACCGTATCCTGATTATGTGTGAGGGCCGTAAAACAGGAGAAATCAGCATAGAAGAAGCTACCCAGGAAAAAATCATGCATGCCGCTACACTGAGAGATTAAATGGGAGGTTAAAGACATGTCAAATAATGGGAATCAGGTAAAAAAGGAGCCGAATGGATTGTTCAAAGCCATCGGTACTCAGAAATTGGTGGCAGTCATTGCGCTGATTGTATTATTCATGTTCTTCTGGATTTTTGGGGACAATTTTGCAAAATACAGTACACTGGTCAGCATTTTTGATTCGTCCTATTATATTGGTTTTATGGCGATAGGTGTAACATTTGTAATCATCACCGGAGGAATCGACTTATCCATTGGTACGGTCTGTATCTGCTGTTCCTTGATTTCAGGAACGCTGTATACAAAACTGGGACTGCCTATGCCGCTGTGCGTTATCCTGGCCATACTGATGGGAGGCCTGTTCGGACTTGCCAATGGACTTATGGTATCTGTCATGAGGCTTCCGGCCTTTATTGCCACACTGGGAACCATGATGATTACCAGAGGCCTGGGTTCGATTGTGACAAATACGGCAACCGTGACCTTTCCGCAGGCTTTTGCGCCGGGCGGCTCATTCAGAGGCATTTTCAAGTTAAAAGGAGCAGGGCTTCCGCAGGCAGGTATCCCCACGGGATTCATACTGCTGATTACACTTGCAATCCTGATGGCAATCCTTCTCAACAAGGCGCGTCCGGGACGCTATATACTGTCTCTAGGGAGTAATAAGGAGGCGACCCGGCTTTCCGGTGTAAATGTGGTAAAGTGGGAGACTTTGGCTTATGTCATAAGCGGTCTGTTTGCCGGGCTGGCAGGTGTGTCTTATGCAGCGGTATACTCCACACTCATGCCTGGAACCGGAAATGGATTTGAACTGGATGCAATCGCCGGGGTTGTAATCGGCGGAACATCCCTGGCAGGTGGCGTGGGTTCCATATCGGGGACTTTAATCGGTGTTTTTATTATGTCCGTTTTGAAGACAGGCCTTCCCTTTGTGGGAGTACAGCCACATTATCAGCTGCTGATTACCGGATTTGTGTTGATCATAGCCGTATTTGTAGATGTTTTGAATAGAAGGAAACAGGGGAAGGATTGATACACACTAATAACCCGCAAAGCGGGATAATAAAGGGAGGTTTATTCATGAAGATAAGATTATTAAGTACAGTTATCTGCGCAGCAATAGTTTCCACGATGGTAATGGGCTGCTCCAGCGGAGCCAGCGCGCCTGCCACGACAGCCGCAGCAGCGGCCGCTCCAGAGACAGTGGTAAAAGACACAACAGCAGGGGATACGGAGGCAGCCAAGGCAGATGGGGCTGTGGACTACAGCGATGTCACGGTTGAGATTGTGGCAAAAGGCTTCCAGCATGATTTTTGGAAAGCGGTAAAGATGGGATCAGAGCAGGCTGCAGAGGATTTGGGGCTTAAGTCCACCAATTTTGTAGGGCCAGCCAGTGAGAGTGCAGTCGCTGAGCAGATTGAGCAGTTAAATAATGCGGTCAACAAGGCTCCAAGCGCCATCTGCCTGGCGGCTTTGGATACACAGGCGTCCCTGGATGCAATTTCCAATGCTCAGGCAGCAAATATTCCGATTGTAGGGTTTGATTCCGGTGTGCCGGATGCCCCTGCAGGCTCCATTGTGGCCAATGCCGCTACGGATAACTATGCAGCGGGCGGTCTGGCCGCGGAGAAATTGTATGAAATGATTAAGGATAAGGTCACAGCTCCGACAGAAGAGGTCAGAATCGGCGTTGTCTCCCAAGATGCGACATCCCAGTCCATTGGAGAACGGACGGGCGGTTTCATAGACAGAATGCGTACCTTGGTTAGCGAAGATAAATGCATGGTAGTAGGCCATGATAAGTATAATAAGGCAGTTGACGGAGCAAAGGTGATTATTGATGTAGGCATTCCGGCAACCGTGGATGATGCGGCTTGTGTGACTGTGGCCAATACCCTGCTGAATAAAAATGATTTGATTGCCATTTATGCGTCCAACGAATTTACAGCCAAGAACCTGGTGACAGCCAATGAGAGTCTTCAGGTGCTGGGGGTAGATAAAGTAATCGGCGTTGGATTCGACTCAGGCGCCATCCAGCTTGATGCTATCAAGAGTGGTGTCTTAGCAGGTTCCATCACGCAGAATCCGGTACAGATTGGATATCAGGCGGTTACCCTGGCAGCCAAGGCAGCCAAAGGAGAACCGGTAGAGGATGTTGATACTGGCGCACTGTGGTATGACAGCGCCAATATGGATTCAGCGGAAGTAGCTCCGTGTCTCTATAAGTAATATTTTGTTAGCCAGTTGTTTAATCATAACTTGGTTAGACGGCTGGCTGCACCATTCAGCATATAGCGGTATTAAGGAGGAAAATCTTGTTTTTCGGATCTTTCGTGCAGACGGAAAAACGGTGGCTCTCGTAAGAAGGCATTGACTGATTAGGTTGAATTGGTATATTGACATTATTTTGGAAATTGTTATAATATTAAAATAAAAATCAGATTCAGATTATGGGGTTTCCGTATGGAAGAACGGGCAGGTACAGGACAAAGCGGCAAGAAATCATATTAGATTGTTTGAAAAAACAGAAATCCCGCTTCCTTACCGTAGACCAGTTTGCGGACCTGTTGAGACCTGGGGACATGGTTGCGGGTATTATGGGGGAGGGGACGGTAACTCCCGTTTAAGGGAAAACAGAAAGGAGGAGACGAAGTGAGCTATTTGGTAAAGCATAAAAAAATCTTTGCGTTCGTGACAGCGTTTCTTGTAACCGCTGTGCTGCTTCTCTCCGGCTTTTTTATTGTCACACATACAGAACATGAGTGTACAGGTGAGGACTGTCCTGTCTGCGCGGAGCTTCAGGCATGCGCTGCCACAATCCGCTTGATAACAGAAGCGGCAGGAACAGGTGCCGTCGTCATCTTTGCATATATCATTACTCAAAAACTCTTAATATCTTACCAGACCGGACTCTATATGTGCCCGGTTTCTTTGGTCAGCTTAAAAATCCGTTTAGATAATTAAAACTTCCTTCCAGCGAGGTTGTTTTCTATCCATAATATTTTTAATTCCCTGGGTCAGCGTACTTTTTTGTCAGGCTGCACGGTCAGGGGGGACATTATGGCCGGAAATCTGCCTTGTTTTTTTGTGTACGCATTTATTATGTATCACTGTGAAAAAACATATCAGGAAGGATGATCATTATGAAAAAAAATTTAAAATTTACATTCTGCGCACTGGCCGTGACGGCTCTTGTTTCCGCTGTTGTGCTTTCAGGGTGCTCCGGAAATACCGCCGCCCCAGGGGCCTCTGATACAGAGCCTGTCTCAAACACCGCCGCGGTAAGCAGGGATGAAGAAAGCACAGGCGCAGCTTCACCAGAGTCAGAAGAATTCAGTGCTGAGATTGAAGCAGAGGATACGGACGGGCAGAAACTGAAGGTAATGGCCAGTTTTTATCCCATGTATGATTTTGCCGTCAAAATCGGCGGTGATAAAGCGGAGGTGACAGACATGGTCCCGGCCGGCACAGAACCCCATGACTGGGAACCGGCCGCAACCGATATCAAGAACCTGGAGGAAGCAGATCTCTTTGTCTATAGCGGCGCCGGTATGGAGCACTGGGCCGATGACGTGCTTGCCAGTCTGGAAACAAAGCGTCTGGTATCGGCGGAAGCTTCCGCCGGGCTTACCCTCAGGCCAGGACACAGCCATGATGAGGAAGAACATGAGGGAGCGGAGGAGCACGCAGAGGAAGAGGAACATGACCGCGGCCAATTCGATCCCCATGTATGGCTGAGTCCGGTGAACGCGAAGAAAGAAATGGAAAACATTAAGAATGCTTATGTCAAGGCGGACCCGGACAACAAGGATTACTATGAAGATAATTATAAGACCTATGCGGTCCGGTTTGACGAACTGGATCAGGAATACAAAGATACCCTGTCTGCCCTGCCTGGCAAGAGCATTGTAGTGTCCCATGAAGCGTTCGGTTATCTCTGCGATACCTACGGGCTGACCCAGATGGGCATCGCGGGACTTTCCCCTGATACGGAACCGGACCCGGCCAGAATGGCGGAAATCATTGACTTTGTAAAAACGAACCATGTCAAAGTTATCTTCTTTGAAGAATTGGTAAGCCCGAAGGTGGCAGAGACAATCGCGGCGGAAACAGGAGCCCGGACACGGGTTTTAAATCCCTTGGAGGGTTTAAGTGATGAGGAATTAAAAAACAGCGCGGATTACTTCACCGTAATGGAAGATAACTTAAAGCAGCTTAAGGCGGCGCTTGAATAAAAACAGGAACAGGAGTACTGAGGATGGATGCCGTTGCAGTGAAAGGACTGGATTTTTCCTATGGAAATACCCGGATATTAAGGAACATCAATTTTACCATCCCCGAGGGCCGGTTTGCGGTCCTGCTGGGGCCAAACGGGGCAGGAAAAAGCACCCTGTTAAAGCTCATGCTGGGGGAACTTCCGTTAAATGGACAAAGGGGCAGAATTGAACTTCTGGGACAGGAGATACGGCAGTTCAAGGACTGGCAGAAGGTCAGCTATGTTTCCCAAAACGGCATGGCATCCTGCCAGAATTTTCCCGCTTCCGTGGAGGAGCTTGTCCAGGCGGATTTATACGCCCAGATCGGAAGATTCCGGTTTGCGGGAAGAAAGGAGAAGGAGCAGGTCCGCGGCGCGCTGAACCAGGTCGGAATGGGGGATTTTGCAAAACGGATGATTGGCCGGCTGTCCGGAGGGCAGCAGCAGCGGGTCCTGCTGGCAAGGGCGCTGGTGAACGCCCCGCGGCTTTTGCTGCTGGATGAACCCACTTCCGGTATGGACGAAGACAGCACCACCTTATTTTACCGGCTGCTGTATCAGATTAACCGGGAGCAGGGGGTGACCATCTGGATTGTCACTCATGACCGGAAGCGGCTCATGGCTTATGCGGACGATATCTGGCTTTTAGAAGATGAAAGCTTGAAACCGGTTCAGACGGGCAGGAAGGAGAACAATTATGGAAATCTTTGAATATGCGTTTATGCGGCGGGCCTTTATTGTGGGTATTCTTCTGGCGGCCGTTATCCCGTGTATCGGGCTCGTGATTGTATGTAAGCGCCTGTCCATGATTGGGGATGCCCTGTCCCACACCTCGCTGGCCGGGGTGGCGGCCGGGCTGATCCTGGGGCTGAATCCTGTCTTGACCGCTGCGGCTGCCTGCGTGGTTGCCGCCATTGGGATTGAGGCGATACGCAGGAAGATTCCCAGGTTTTCGGAAATGTCCATCGCTGTCATTATGTCCGCCGGGATTGGCCTGGCGGGCGTTCTGTCGGGATTTGTTAAAAATGCAGCCAATTTCAACAGCTTCCTGTTTGGGAGTATTGTGGCAATCAGTAACGGGGAGTTGTATCTGGTAATCGCCGTCAGCATGGCGGTTCTGCTTATGTTTCTGCTTATGTACAAAGAACTGTTTTATGTGTCCCTGGATGAACAGAGCGCCAGGCTGGCCGGGGTGCCTGTAAAGACGGTGAACTTCCTGTTTACTGTTTTAATCGCGGTGACAGTTTCTGTCGCCGCCAGGACGGTGGGAGCTCTCATCGTCTCATCCATGATGGTGGTTCCCGTGGCCTGCGCCATGCAGTTTGGAACGAGTTACCGCCAGACGCTTACCTTTGCAGTGGCGTTTAATATTCTGTTTATGATTACGGGCCTGTTTGCGGCATATTATTTGGGATTGAAGCCGGGCGGTACGATTGTTCTGGTGGGAGTGATATTTCTGATACTGGTGTTTGCAGGAAAGAGAATTCTGAGGCGGAAATAATCACATGAAATGGCCAAAGAGAAAAGGACAATACGGAATCAGGAGGTATTGCGGACGGGATTAATATATTGGAAAAAAGATAAGAGGTGCATCCGGATTCCACCTACAGAGGGGCCAAGGCAATCCTGGCTCTGACCGGATATAACGGCATCCTGGGATGCCGTACCGGGCCTGTGTAAAAAAACTGACACAGGCGCTGAAAGAGGACGGCTATGAGTTCTCTTCCCATTCCTGGGGGCATCGGGATAGAGGCAGCCGGCAGAAAGGAGTGTATATGACGGACGTTTATGTGATATCCGGCTTTTTGGGAGCGGGAAAGACGACACTGATTAAAACAATGGTGCGTTCCGCGCTCAGGAACAAGAAAATTGTTGTGATTGAAAATGACTTTGGGGAGGCCGGGATTGACGCCGGACTGCTTAAGGAATGCAGCCTGGCTGTTACCGGCTTAAGCGACGGGTGTATCTGCTGCAGTCTGGCCGGAGACTTTGAGAAAGCGATGGAACGCATATTAAAGGACTACGCGCCGGATGCTGTATTGGTGGAGCCATCCGGCGTGGGCAGATTATCCGATATTATTAAAATCTGTTTAAAACAGGAGGACAGGGGCCTCATCCATCTGAAGAAGACAATAACCGTGGTGGATATACGGTCATTTGATAAATATAGGAAAAATTACGGGGAATTTTTTGAGGACCAGATTGCCTATGCCGATTTGATCCTGTTAAGCCGCCAGGAGGAAGATGTACATGAAATCCAACCGGTAAAGGCAAAACTTCGGAAACTGAATCCGGAGGCCAGGATCGAGGCAGACTTTTGGGAATCCATTCCCGCATCCGTATTCCGGTATGGCCCGCGAAACAGCGGCATCTTCAGACTGGAGATGGAAACAGCGGTATCCATGAAACCCGTGCGGATCCGCAGCCCCAGGGAACCGTCCGGGAAGGCTGGTTTTATCCGCCGTCATTTTGCCAGGGAGGTTTTTTCTTCTGTCACAATTGAGTGGAAAGAGCCTATTACGGAGGAACCGCTGAGAAAGAGGGTTCTGCGTGTTGTGAAACATGCAGAGGGGGAAATTCTCAGGGGAAAGGGGATTGTGACAGACGGACGCCGGGGACTGGTCTTTCACTATCTGCCGGGCAGTTTAAGTATTGAACCTGTAAATATAGTTGGAAACCAGGTCTGTTTCATAGGCACCGGCCTGGATGAACAGCAGATACGCACATTATTCAGAGAGGAAACAACATGACAACGCCGGTATGGGTCATAACCGGACTGCTGGATTCGGGAAAGACCACACTCATCAACCAGTTGATTGAACAGGAGCTGGATGAGCAGGATATCCTGGTCATCCAGTTTGAATCAGGAGAGACACCTCTGACAGAACAGGAACGCGTGAAAGAACTGGTATTCTCCAAAAACCAGCTGGAACAGATTCCATTCGGCATTGCGGATACAATCACTCGCTATATTGACAGGCACAGCCCTGATTTAATCCTGGTTGAATGGAACGGAATGGAGCATTTCCATAGACTGGAGGAAATGCTTCTCCAGTTCACCGCAAAAGCGGTACTGAGTATTGAAAAGGTGGTCTATGCAGCGGACGGCGCCAGCTTTAAGGCCAGGATTCCAGACGCGGGAGCGGCCGCGTTTTCGCAGATTGCGGGGAGCGACTGCGCTTATGTCAGGCTGAGAGGACATCGGCGGAATCGGAATGACATGGATGTACTTTATAACTGCAATCCGGATATTCGGGTCTATACCAGCCGGGATCGTTTTGCGCGCGCCTTATTCCGTTTCGGCATAAAGCCCCGGCATTGTTTCCTGATGATTCTGACCGCGGTCATGTTGTATATGATGGTTTTTCCGCTGCTGAATGAAGTGGGGGTTCCGTCCGGCCGGTATGTCAGTATATTCCTTGGGGTTTTTCTGCAGGCGGCACCTTTTTTGGCGATTGGCGTCCTGCTTTCATCTCTGATCCAGGTTTACTTAAGAACGGACTGGATTCAGAGAAGGTTTCCCGGAAAAATCCTGGCGGGACAGCTCTTTGCGGTGATTGCCGGTTTTTGCCTGCCGGTATGCGACTGTGCGTCTATCCCTGTATTTAAAAGCCTGGTCAAAAAGGGGGTGCCCATGCCGGCTGCCGTGACCTTTATGCTGGTATCTCCGATCATTAACCCGGTAGTCATCCTCTCTACCTGGTATGCGTTTAACGGCAATTACAAAATTGTCGCGGCCAGATGCGGATTAGGAATACTGTGTGCCGTACTCTGCGGATTAACCTATCTTTTTAAACCGCCTGCGGATTATCTGATAGAACAGGCCATGCCTTTCCGGGCGGTGTGTGTGGATTACAGCCTTCCGGCAGAAACCGGCACCCGGCTGTCACGTTTTTCGCTGATGATGAGGCACGCCCAGAATGAATTTTTCTCAGTGGGGAAATTCCTGCTCACAGGAATCTTTGCATCCACACTGTTCCAGGATATGATTCCCCAGGCAGTGGCTGCGGGCGGCGCTGGGGCGCCCTGGAAAGCGCTTCTGGTGATGATGGGGCTGGCCTTTGTGCTGTCCCTCTGTTCCTCCTCCGACGCGGTGGTGGCCAGAAGCATGGCCGGGAGTCTTCCGGCGGGGGCTGTCCTTGGATTCATGGTGTTCGGCCCCATGATGGACATCAAAAATGCCGCCATGCTGCTTTCCGGCTTTAAATCCGGTTTTGTTATACGCCTTTTTGCAACCACATTTCTTGTCTGTTTTATTGTGACAGGGGTGTTTATAACAGGGGGAAGCGGAGGAATCGGGATATGACGCTGCGGGGAAAAGGAATCAACCTTCAGGTACTGACAGAATGTATCTGTTATCTGCTGTTTGGATACCTGTTGTTTCAGCTTACTTTTTCAGGCGGGTATTTAAACTATGTGACTCCAAGGATGAAGCCGTATCTTTACGGCATGTCTGCTTTAATGCTTTTATGGGCGGTGTTTACCGGAAGATACTTACTGACACCCCGGTATCGGGTAAGGCTGGCCCGTTCCTTTGTTTTTATTATTCCGATTCTGCTGCTTGCCTTCCGCCCGGCCGATCCTGGGGGAAGCAGTATGGTCAGAAGCTATGAGAGCTCCGGTTTTTCCATGGGTTTTGGAAATGGCGGAACCGATGCTTATCCGGAAGATGATACCGGACAGTCCTATGGAGAGGAAAATCCATGGTATGACTTAAGAGGTCTGGATGAGGCAGAAAAAACCATTACGATTGCAGATGAAGATTACTACACATGGATGTATGAATTGAGTAATTTTTATGAAAAGTATGAAGGTTATACCGTTGTAATGAAAGGCTTTGTATTCCGTACTCCGGACATCCAAAAAAAATGCGATTTTGCCCTGGTCCGGCTGTCCATGTGGTGCTGTGCCGCGGATTTAACCCCAATTGGTTTTCTGGTGGACAGTGACAGTGAAGTGACATTCAAGGATGACGACTGGGTGACGGTAACGGGTACATTTGGAATCAGCGAGCACGAAGAGTCTCTGATTTTAAAGGCTCAGAGCATTGAAGCAGCCGGGAAGCCTGAAGAAGAATACGTTTATCCGTACTTTTAATCGGAAAATATGATGAAGGAGAATTAAAAGGGAAAAGATAAGGATTGAAAAATGAAAGCGGCCGCACTGTTTATTTAACAGACAGAATTCGGTTACTTGTAAAAAATGAAAATAGGCTTCTTGTGTGATAGAATTATATATCAATTGCAAGAGGTCTATTTTTATAATGAGAAAATCTAATACAAATTGTTATTGACATGAAACATCCTTTAATTCAGATCATCATGAAGTATTAAAAAAATGCACAGTATGAGGCACAAGCATCATAAAAATCATCCGTATATTGATTGTTAATGTATTCCAAAAATCAGGGGAACTCTGTAAAAGGGAGATTTCTTCCTGATTTTTTCGTGTATAGAGCCGGGTATAACTCAATTAATTATATTGGTGATTTTGTGGCAACTTTTAAATTTGTTATATGGATGCTTAAAAGGAACAGTCATTATTTGTTTAGCGATAAGGATAATCGTCTATAATCAGGGCAATATAAATATTTATAAAAACCATATAATGTAAGGAGCAGAATGTGATGAAAAGAAATGGAAGGCTAATAAAAAGAATCGTTACGCAGGAATCTGTTAATAGATATTGTGAATGGCTTTATGGGTGTGAAAAAAGTAGTGGAACCATTAAACAATACAAGTATTATTTAATACTATTTATGCAATACATGAATGGGAAGAGTGTGGAGAAAAGTGATGTAATTATGTGGAAGGGAATCCTGAGAGAGAGAATGGCTCCGGTAACGGTCAACAGTGCACTGGCAGCAGTCAATGGATTTTTGACGCATAATGCATGGCAGGATTGCCGGACAAAATTTTTGAAGGTAAGCCGCAGGGTATTTTGTCCGGAAAACAGGGAAATAGATAGAGATGAATATAAGCGTTTGGTGAAATGTGCTTACAAAAGGGGCGATGAAAGAATGGCTATGCTCCTTCAGACTATATGCGCTACGGGAATACGAGTTTCTGAAGTTCCCTATATTACTATAGAGGCGGTAAAACAGGGAAAGGCAGAGGTTGAATGCAAAGGGAGAATAAGGACCGTTTTTTTGACTCGCCGTTTGTGTTATATGTTGCTGGATTACGCAAAGAAAAGTCATATTGACAGCGGGATGATTTTTGTGACAAGAAGCGGGAAGGCACTTGACAGAAGCAATATATGGCGAAACATGAAAAAACTGTGTGAAGGAGCCGATGTATTATGGGATAAGGTATTTCCGCATAATTTTCGTCATTTGTTTGCCAGACTCTATTATGAACAGGAAAAAAACCTGGTTAGGCTTGCGGATATATTAGGGCACAGCAATATTAATACAACAAGGATTTATACAATGGAGAGCGGACGCAACCATATGAGACAATTAGAAAAACTTGAAGTATTGTTTGACTTCTACAACAAATTTTCTCTTTTGTTGTAAAAACATTCATACAACCACAATTATTTTACTACATATTTTGCAAGAAGTCTACAGAAATTCTTAATAAATATTGTAATATCATGTTTTTCGACATAATAAAATGGCCAACTGATTTTTTCTGGGGTTGGCCTATTTGTATTGCCTGCATCTATGAATTTTAGATTCTAAAAAACTTTGTCTACTAGGTTTTCGCCTTCCTTCCACTGAATTTTGAAGTAACTTTACAACAAAAGAGAAAATTTGTTGTAAAGGGAGAATTATTCATGAAAAGAGTTCATGGGCCATGTTTACTGATTCTTTTTCTTTGCTTAGCCATTATATGGAGTCTGCCGGCCTGCGGAATGAATGCTCAGGCTCAGACTCAGATGAAGGACATAGAGTTTGAAAAAAGAGGCAGACATGCTGAGGAAATGACCGGCAGAATTCCCGATTATGAGGTCTGCGGAGATAAAATGTTAGAACTGATTGAAAACAGCGAGGAACTGTCAGAATGGAAGGATTCAGGAGTTGTTTTTGGTACAGTGGAGGATGCTTTGTCATTTGGCCGTTATTTTTACCGCTACATATATCTCGGAAAACAGGAGATCCGGATGGCGGTGGGAGAGAATGGGGACAGGGCTGTTGTTTATGTGCAGTGTGACGATCCTCACCAGGCTGCGATACAGCATAGGCAGACAGAGGACAGGCTTTACGATATTGTAGCGGAAGGAGCCGGCATGGCTGAAAGAGAGAAAGCCTCATTTTTTTACGAGTGGGTCTATAGCAAGGTGGAATATGACACGGAACTAAAGAGGAAAACGGTTTACGAGGCTGTAATGGAAGGGCGTTCCGTGTGTTGGGGGTACGTCTCTGCATATCTGATGTTATGCAGAATGGCAGGTATGGGATGTGAACCGGTCTACGGCGGGGGTCACGCTTGGAACCGAGTTTGGATTGATGGGGGATGGAAGCATTGCGATATTACATGGGACAAGAGTACGGGGCTACGCCGATGGAAACTGGTGCCGGAGGCGGAAATGGAGGAGGACCCCATACACAGGACTTTTCTGAAGAAAATGGAGGACTCAGCCAGAGGAGAGTTTCGCCAAAGCGTCAGCAGATGACTGAGTTTCGCAGGGCGGAAAAACGGCGGCGGATTCGAAGAAAAATGATACGGTATCTGACAGTGGCAGGTCTGACAATTGTTGTGGGAATAAGAACTTATTTTTTTGTTTCGGAAGGGGCATCTGTTCAGAATTATATTCAGGTACCGCCGTTGACTGTGGTTTTGGAGAGCACAGAGGCGCTGGGAGGTTCCGAGAAAGTAACAGAGAACGCAGCACCTGTAGATGTACCCAAGGACGATGCAGAAGCCGCAGATGCACTGCAGTTGGCAGATAGTTTGCAGCCAGGAAACTGGAATGGAAATGCATTGTTTGCAGTAATAGGTGAAAATGAAGTCCAGGAAGCATACATAGGGGAATTGGCTGTGGCGGCCTACTGTGGCTGTCAGTACTGTATCGGAAGATCAGACACCTATGTCACTTGGTCTGGACGACTTCCGATACAAGGAACAACCGTGGCGGCTGACCTTAATGAGTTTGAGATTGGTGACGTGCTCAGAATCGGACCGGACATATATCGGGTGGAAGATAAGGTGTCGCCTGGAGCCAGGGAAGCATTATGCCTGTATTTCTCCAATCATGCAGACGCCATTGCGTTTGGCAGACAGATACTGCCGGTTTTTAAAATAAAATCTAGAGAGGAACATTTGGGAGAGCCCTTAGGGATTTTTGAAGTGACTGGTTACTGTGGCTGTGAAAAATGCTGTGGATTGAAAGGTGGATTGACTAAGGCAGAGAAAATCCCGAAGGCCGGGCATACAATTGCGGCAGATCCAGAGGTGCTTCCTATGGGGAGTAAAGTGGAAATTGATGATATTATCTATGTGGTGGAAGATACTGGAAAGTTAGTGAAGGGAAATGTGATAGATATTTATTTCAATACCCATGAGGAAGCAGTGAGGTTCGGCAGACAGAAGATAAACGTTTATTTAGTGCCGTAATTGGATTGCAATGGAAGGATGGGGCTGGCCAATGTAGCTGAAGTTTTGTGAATTGAAAGATTACCTGCTGGTGGTGGGGGCCTCAGCAGTTTATATATAGATACAATAGCAGAAAGGAAAGAATGAAATGAGAAAAAGCATGACAGCAATCATGGCTTTAACGTTGTCTGTGGGATTTTCAGCTGCTTTGGGGATGGGAAGCGTACAGGCGGCAGAAGGCTGGACCAAGATAAATGAGGAGTGGCGATATTATGACCAGAACGACCAGCCGGTAACCCTGACATGGAAAAAGTCAAAGGATTATTGGTATTATCTGTCGGAGGACGGAACCATATTGAAGCATTGTGTGTTCAGGGATAAGGATTCTATTTACTATGTGGATGAAGAAGGGAAAATGGTACAGGACACATGGATATATGCAGATGCAGGAAGTGTTGCCATAGATGGATTTGAAGAGGGCTGGTACTATTTCGGTGCAGATGGGAAAGGTTACCGGCGTAAGAACAGCAGCTTTAAAAGGAACATTGGAGGTAGTATCTACATATTTGACGAAAATGGGAAGATGCTATCTGGATGGTTTGACGAGGACGGGAATCCCATTGAGGATTCAGACACCCCTTTTGCAGAAGGGGTTTATTATGCGAGGGAGGATGGAAGACTCCTGACCGGGGAATGGCTGGATTATGGGGAAATCGATGAAGGAATCGGGGGTTCCGACCTAGACAGTGAGGTTGCAGGAAGAAACTACACGGATTATGACAAGATGTGGATTTTTTTTGACAGCCATTCAAAGAAGGTTAAGAGCAATGGAGACCGTCTTAGGCAAAAGACCATCAATGGAGCCAAGTATGGTTTTGATGAAAATGGCATCATGATTCCCTGGTGGAGTAAGGTGGCTAGTATCAGCAATGCAGATAAGAGTAATCCCAGCAGCGATGTTTCAGCCCGGTATTATTCCGGCTATGACGGTGGGGCGCTTCTGAAAGACAGTTGGTTTTGGATGTATCCATCGGAGAATCTGGATACGGAAGATTACTATGATCAGGAATGCAGTTGGTGGCATACAGATGAAAGAGGCGAGGTATATCGGAACCGTATTCGTAAAATCAATGGACGTTCCTATGCTTTTGATGGGATTGGCAGGATGCAGACAGGTTTTGTCCTCTTCGATGGAAAGTCTGAGTTTGTAGCCCGCTATGAAGTGGATGACTGGAGCTCAGAGGATTTTATTGAAGGAACTATATATGGTATTGAGAAATCAGATCTGTATCTGTTCTCTCCGGATGAGCTTAATGATGGTTCCATGCAGATTGGGAAGGATATCGCGGTGGAACTGGAAGATGGGGTGTTTCATTTTGGGTTTGCCTCCAACGGAAAGGCGTTCGGTAACCGAAATCGGCTTCAGAAAAAAGAGGGCATGTATTATATCAATGGTCTTCGTCTGGAAGCGGATGAGGAATACGGATACGGGGTTGTAAAAGTAGAAGATGGTGCGGATGCCTATTATCAGGTTGTGGATACCAGGGGAAAAGTGATTGAAGGCAAAAAGAAGATTGTAAAGGATAAGGAGGGCGGTTACCTGCTTATTATTCGAAACCGTTTGGTGGCTTGGTGCGGGGATGAGGATAAGCCAAGGTGGAGAAAAGGAGAGGAAGGAACCGGATTTTACCATTATGATAGGGGGAACAAGGAGGATCATTTTGCCGGAGGACTCATTACGGCTACGGGCATGGAGCCTGACATTGACGGTCTGCCGGAGGAAGAACGGCTGAATTTTTAAAAGGAGATGAAACAAATGAACAGCGGCATATATAGATTCTATAAACGCCTGACGGCCATGTTGCTGGCCATATGCATGATAGCGGGGCTTGTTATGGGACAGCCCAACATTCTGTCCTATGCATCCACGGAGCTGTTGGATGAAAACCTGGGAGAGGGGGCCAGCGAGGCAACGGCATATACTTGGAAAAATGGTTCTGTGACCGGCCAGGGAGGCGGCGGGCAATCCTGGCGTTTTGATCTTAGAGGCCTGCAGGCAGGGCAGCATAATTATGCTCAGGCCGGTATTAAAACAACTTACAGTAACGGAGGGTATGCAACCTGGTTTCAGGTGGGAACCAATGCTAAACAGCTGATAGGAGGCAGTACAAACGGCGGGGTACAATCACTGGACGCCTATGGCATAGAGGTGAAGATCGCTGTATCTCCGAGTCCGGATAATAAATATGTATTTGTTGATTACTATGTCTATGATAAAAATGGTCAGGGCGGCTCAACTGGCAGGACCATAAAAATGGGAACCGGAACCGATGTCATGATTGGAGGCACCCGGGAGGATGACTACGCAACGGTATATAAAAATGACCGGGGTTTTCATATGGTCAACCAGCATGTTAAAACCACCTTTGACTGTATCACAAATGACAGCAGCCTTGGGGTGACGCCTCCTGATACCAGGTGGATTGGTCATTACAATTCCTGGGGAAGCAATGTGTTTAATGAGAGCTCCAATGATGTGGTAAGCAGCACTGATTCGGGAATGGCCTATTCATGGGAGTTCCAGCTTCATCCATATGAGACGGTTCACAGGAGGGTTGCATTTGCTATTAGAGACACCTCCTATTATGTATCAGACCAGTACGGCCAGGATTCTTCCAACGCAGAAGGAACCTACAGCAGTCCTTTTAAAACCATTGAATATGCGCTTAATAAAATTGGAAATAACAAGGGATATATTTATATCATGGATTATCCGGATATTTCGTCCGCCATTGATGTGTCGGGAAACAGCCAAAAGGATATTACCATTGCCAGTACGGATTATGACCATGAGGGTCATCCTATGAATGAGGATGGTGATTATATTAAAACCCTGACGCGCGCATCCGGGTATACGGGCCCGCTGTTTAACGTATCAGGCCCCACTTTAAAGTTTACTGACATTGTCCTGGACGGAAACCATGCGGAAAGTCAGGATCCCCTGATATCCGCTTCATCCGGAAAGCTGGAGATTAACAGCGGCGCTGTAATCACTAACTGCAGCGGCAGTGAGTCTGGCCAGGGAAGCGCGGTAAATGTAACGGGAAGCGCGGGACTGTCCATGAATTTTGGAACGGTTTCCGGAAATGTGTCCGCTGGAAAGGGAGCTGTTTATTACAATGGGTCAGGTGCATTTGAAATCAGAAACCGGAATCAGATATCGGACAACACAACTCCGTCCGGGAAGAAGGCAAACGTATACCTGGCTCAGGATAAATATATAACAGTTATGAGCGATTTGGACACGTCCCAGATAGGCGTTACAGCAGAGCAGCTTCCTCTGGCATCACCGGGAGGGATATCATCCCAGCCCGGTCAGGAAGTAAAGATAGCCGTGCCGTCAATCAGTTATCCGGGGGCTGCAGGCTCCTGCCCCTTTGCGGATAATTTTAAAGCAGACCAGGAGGCGGGGAATTCCGGTGTGTATGTAAGCGCGGGAACGGAAATTCTTGGCAATGGGCGGAATGCAGTATTAAAGCGGAATGGATATACGGTGTCCTTTGTATACCGGGATTCTGCCACAGGCGGAACTGTAAATGGAGCGCCGGCAAGCACCCCCCTGTCATATGCGGGAGGAGATGCGGTTGAGGTGAACGCGCCCGCCGCCATTACTGGATATAGCCTTACAGGTGTAACCATTGACCAGGGGACAGGCGGCACTCTGAGCGCCCAGGCAGATGCCGGCGCTGTGGATTTTGGCAAGGTAACGGGAACCATGCCGGGCCAGGATGTTGTTATCACGTATGAATATACCAGAAACAGCGGTTCCATTGTATTTGAAGCCAATGGAGGGACACCGGAGCCTCAGGCTCTGACGGGTTCTGTTGGAGGAAGCGTCAATGCGCTGCTGCCTAATATCAGCCGTTACGGCTACCAGTTTGTGGGGTGGAGTACGGTCAATGACAGGATGAATCCAGATCTCATAAGCGGATTGCCGTCAGAGTTCCCGGAGGACCCGGTTACTTATTACGCAATTTTCTCACCGGACAGTAATGTGAAGTTTGATTATACGGTTGACTATGTCAATGCGGACGGTTCCATCGTGTTCCAGTCGACCACGGCCGAGGATGCCTACAGCGTGGAGGCAGAGGTTCATTCGGGGAAGAAGAACATCCATGGCTATACCTGGAGTTTGGCAGATTCCTCCACGAATCCGGCAACCTACAATTACGGTGATGGGCACGGCCCCGTTCCATTCGGAAACTTTAATGGAGGTACCGGTGACTTCTCGGGGAAGATGCCGGGGCAGGATGCGGCCGTGAAATATGGTTATCAGGTAGACCGCAGCAATTCAAATGCGAAATCCGCATTTACAGTTAAATACGTGACTGCAAATGGTACGGTTGTCCATACAGCTGACATACAGGATGTTTTCCCGGAAGATGCGATTATAGCGGCTCCGATGGATGTTTATGGCTTCCAGTACCTGTCAGGCAGCATCACGGCGGGAACTGCTGCAGATGATACGGACGGGCATCTGGTAAGCGCTGTCCAGGGCAGTTTTGACAGCGATGGAAGGTTTACGGGAACCATGCCGAACCAGCCGGTTGAGATAACGTACCTGTATGAAGCCACGGAAGAGGGCTATGAGTATAAGATTCATTATTTGGATAATGGCACGCAGGATGAAAGGCTGAGAAACATTACAGGACCGGATGCCCAAAATGTAACAGCGGATACGCCTGTGACCGCCGAATTTAAAAATCTGTATGGTTATGTGTTCCAGGCTGAACGCTCGGAGCCTGCATCCGCGGGAAACTTTGACAGCAGCCATAATTTTAACGGAATTATGCCGAACGACCGTCTGGCTGTCACCTATCGTTATGACAGAGACCCGTCAAAATGGGCGGATTTGATTTACCGGGCAGGAGAACATGGGAGCCTGAGCCGGGGAAGTAATACATCGCCTGATGTAACGGCCATGGCTGGAGGAACTTACAAAGCTTCCGTGCTGCTCAATGACGGAACAGATGAGGGTGCTGCAGGCAGCTATACATGGAATGATATACTGGAAAAGAGGCTGGCTCCTGAAGCGACTGCAGACACCTATTACCGCTTTGAAGGCTGGTTTATCGACCAGAATGGAAACGGAATCAAGGATAGTGGTGAGGAGCTGCTTTCAGCCGGCAGCCGATTTACAGGTTCGGCTACCGTGACTGCATACTTTGCGGAAGATCCGGACCAATGGGTTGATATTCATTTTACAGCAGGAGAGCATGGAACCATAGATGCGGGGGAAAACGTAAATCTCCATATCCAATACGACCGTACCTGGGCCGACATCACGGGAAATCTGCCCGCCTATACACCGGAGGTCAATTATCTGGTTGATGGTTGGTATGATGGCGGAGCGCCTGTGGAAGATGACAGCAGACTTGTGAATGGAAATACCTATACCATACGGTTCTATCCGGACCCGGCAGTCTTTGGTACAGATGTGGCGGCGCGGGATGCATCAGCAGGTATTGATACGCAGGGAAAAGGCAGGATTACAGTCTATGGGACAACCCAGGGATATCAGTATATTATTACGGACATGGAAGGAAATATAATAGATGTGATACGCGGGAATATATCAGGACGGGTATATTTTGAAGACCTGTATCCTGGTACGCGGTATTTAATATATGAAGCAACAGGTACGACACAGGCACAGACCGGGCGGCCCATAAACAGTGTGACTGGAATTATGAGCAGTGCGACTGAGGTTCTGGTTCCGGTAGTGGAGACCAATTACCAGGTTCTTTACGATGAGGAACATGAGGGGAAGACTGTTTTCGTGATTAAGCCGGCGGATGCGGATTCCGACTATGCCATTTTAGATCAGGACGGAAATGTGGTCGCAACTCCTGAGACGGGAGATGGGGGATGGCAGTCAGCCGGAGGCAGCCAACCGGCAAGCCTGACCTTCTCCGGACTGGATTACAATGAGGAATATGTGGTAGTGGCAAAGCCTCATGGGGCATCCGGCATCACTGCGGAAAGCAAATTGGAAGACGGGACTCACATCAGCACAGATCCGGGCGGCGAACTGGATATTCCCAACTATGTAGTGGAGGCGATTAATGGCCAGGTCCACTCTGTTGATGGAGTAGAATTAGATATCCCCAGATATGATGAGGTCCATAAAGGCGATGAAGTGGTGCTTCACGCGGAAGAAACCGATGGAAATGGACAGAATTTCCGGTACTGGAAGGTGACAATCGGGGCAGTTCCTGGAATGACAGAAACCATACGCCGTCAGGATGTGACATTTACGATGCCGGATTCCAACGTGGTTATGACAGCTTATTATGAGCGTGCGGCAGCGACACCCAGCAATGCCACAGTGACGGATGAGGTACGGGGAGGAAATAAACATGAGATGGCTCTGGACCCCAATGAAATTGAAAACCTGGAGGAGGAGCTTACCACAGACGCAGACCGGACCCTTATGGATGTGAACCATGCAGATGTGACCTATAAGGTAGTATATAAAAAGACTGTGGTAAAGGCGACTGAATCCAATGCAATTAAACGTTCGTCTTATTATGACGGGGACCATGAAGAGGCGTATCATGGAGCCTGGGGATTAAATGTAGATATTGAACGGTATGTGAACGGGCGGAAAGTAGGTGTAGCTTCGCCATCGGAAGCAACGTTTAACACATATGTCCAGCTGGATAAAGAAGATGTAGACATGATGGACTATCAGCTGTTTGCTATTTCCGAGGATCCGGATGATGGGGAGCTGATCATTGAACCGGTTGATATGTCTGATAATCCGGAAGAGACCGGCGGTTTGTTTACATTTACGGCTCAGGCCGGAATGAGATATGTGCTTATCTATTCCAGGGCATACAGGATTTATTTTATCAATAATAAAGAAGAACCAAAATACCGTTATCATTTTAAAGTGCGCCGGGGTGAGGCACCAGGCAGTGGAGCGTATTCCTTTGAATACAGCCAAGTGGAGATACCAATCGATTCATTCATTAATAATGAGGGGATTGAATTTAATTATATTGGCTGGAGTTACCGGGAAGACCGGCTGAAGGAATTTGACCCGGACAAGGAAATCAAGAGGAAGACGTATGTATATGCGTTTTACGATGACAACAGCGGTGAAGTGAATGATGCCAGGAAACAGCTGGAGGATGCAATCAAAGCTACAATCGAAAAATCAGACGATTATTTCCTGACGCTGAAGGAGACGGAAAAGATAAAGGAAGCCATAGAGGAAGCCTTGGATGTATTCGACAGAACGGGCCCCCGGGCAACTCTTGATGAACTTTTGGATGCCCTGGACCGTTTGGAGGAAGCCTGCGAACCTTTCGATAAGATTCTGGAAGACCGGTATGATCATTATGACAAAATCCAGAATGGAGGAAACAGCGGAGGTACATCCGGCGGAGATGGCTGGGGAAGCGGAAGCCATGGCGGTTCAGGAAGCGGTTCAGGAAGCGGTTCGGGAGGAAGCAAAGGCGGATCGAAAGGAGGAGGTGGCAGCGCTAGGTCTGTCAGCACAGGCGGACCTGTCACAACTCCGGCGCCTTATGTTGCGGAAACCAGTAAAAGTTATGTAGTTGGAACCAATGGGAACTGGGAATTGGTTGATGCGTCCAATGATAAATGGGCCTTTGTGCTTAACGGGGGTATACGCCTGACCAGCATATGGGCAAAGCTTGATTATGCCAATGGTGATGTGAATAAGAATGGTTGGTATCATTTTAATGCGAATGGTCTTATGGATTACGGTTGGTTCAGGGACGAGCATATGAACTGGTATTACTGTAATGCGAAAAAAGACGGCTGGCTGGGAAAGATGAAGACAGGATGGCATTATGATGAGGTGGATAAGCATTGGTATTTCCTGGATTTGGTTACAGGCCAGATGGTAATGGGATGGAAGGAAATTGAAGGAAAATGGTATTTCTTTACACCTCAGAATACGGCACAGACATACTCATATGACCGCAGCACCGGGAAATGGGTGTTTATGCAGAATCAGGAAAGGCCGCTTGGCTCCATGTACAGCAATGAGAAGACACCGGACGGCTATCAGGTAGGCGCTGATGGAGCTTTACAATAGCAGGAGGTTTTATGAAAAGGACAAATAAGATTAAGGCATATCTGGCCCGTGTCTTGGCCGCGGCCATGGTGATAACCATGGCCGCGCCTCCGGCGCCGGCATATGCATTGAGTTACGGGGATCCGGCAGTCATTCGGTTTGATCCCAAGGAGGGGCCGGATTTATCACATTCAAATTACATAAATGTTCCCAGAGATGGAGACCGGATTACGTATGCTGCCGGACAGGCTGGCCATCCACTGGCTGAAGCAAGTGATTTCGATGGAATTGCCGTGGAAAATCTGGGTTCTGGTGACAGGCCGGTGCTGCCTGCATTTGACGCGGGTTTGAGTTGGCCGGGATATACCTTTGACGGCTGGTATAATGCAGATGGTAATAAGATACTATATCTGCCCTTCGCGTTTCCTTACAATTCAGCCACGGTCTATGAGGCACGCTGGAATGGTGATGCGTCCAGTCAGTTTGATTTTACAGTCATGCATTACCGGGACCTGAATGAGGACAGAAATGGCAGCATGAATGGAGAAAACCCGAATGCATGGCCCGAAGCGGATGACAGCCAGATATATAAGTTTTTTGATGACGGAAGCTGGACAACCCAGGTGACGGCCAATACAGCAGTATCTGCCACCTACAAACGGGATATACCGGGATACAAGGTATCTTCTGTGATTATTAAGAACAACAAAACGCGCCGTTTTGATGATCCTTCAGGCCATGGAACACTGGGGGAGGCCGCGACCATTAATGAGTCTACCCGGTCTGTCCGCGGAAATATGCCCAATGATGATCTGACTGTGGCATACAGATATGAGCCTGACAGTTCAAAGAAATTTGCCCTGCGTGTAGAATATGCAGATGGGAGTGGCCGTGCTATCCGTACTCCGGAAAGCTATCTCTATTCCGCGGAGTCGCAGGTTTCTGCTGCACCGGCACAGATTACGGCTTATACCCTTACCGGCGCTCAGATAAAAACAGGCAGCGGGGATATAGATGATTTGTCGGGAAGAGGGATATATTCGGCGCAGACAGCAGGATGCACATTTGATGCCCAAAAGAACTTTACCGGAAAGATGCCCAATCAGCCGGTAACCGTGGTATATACTTACGAGATTGACCCTTCTTATGTAACCCATGTAACCATTAACCGGATAGACAACCATAACAATGTGCTGGCTGAGCCGGAAACAAGGGAGGTGTCTCCTAATGAAACAGTAACGGTAAATGTAGAGCGAAAAGCTGGGTATACGTATCCGCCTAATATTGGATGGAATGGAACTTTTACCGATATCAGTATGGACCAGACAGCATCCACGCTGAGTTTTAAAACAGACTTTACAGGCGGCACTGTTACGGTTACCTATAATGAAGATCTGAATGATACAACCCATTGGGCCAGGATTAACTATTACAACAGCGAACATGGAAGTTTGTCAGGAGACAGCAGCCCGCGTTCCTTACGGCTTGGTACCCACTCCATTGATACAATCACAGAAGGGATCACGCCATCTCCTGAACAGCACTATATGTTTAACGGTTGGTATAAAGCCAATGCTTCCGGTACAGGTAAAGTAGGAACCGTGTTGACCGGAGATATTGAACTGACCGGAGACCTCAAACTTTACGCGGATTTTGTGGAAGATCCGGGACAATGGTGTGATATAAGATTTGAAAGCGGAAGCCACGGCTCTACTTCAGGAACCAATTCCATGCATGTGCCGAAAGGGACTCTGTGGTCTCAGATTTCCCTGCCCCAGACCACACCGGACAGTAACTATATGTTTGCTGGCTGGTTTGATGAAAACGGGAATCAGGTTACAGACCCGAATATGACGATTCTGGCGGATCAGACTTACAGGGCACGCTTTACACCTGTGGGAGGAGATGATGGAATCCTGTGCATTCCAGATGGAACAGGAACGATAGGAAATGACGGGATAGGTAAGATTGAGATAAGCGGAGCAAATGAGGCCCGTAAATATGCCCTGACGGACAGTGATGGACGGCTTTTGGCAGTGATGACAGGGGAAGAGCTTGGCAGCGGCTGCTTTGAAGAACTGCCGCCCTGTGACAGCTACTATGTGTATGAGATGGCGGAAAGCGCAGCTCCTGTTGTTGGAGACCTACTGACAGATTCAGTAGACCCATCCTTAATAAGTCAGCCGGCCCGTGTCATGGTACCGGCTATTGGAGGGAATTATTCTATAGCGGATGATACGACAGAGGGACGAAAGAAGATTGTTATCCGCCCGGCAGGAGAAAATGCTGTGTATGCGGTTCTTGATATGGATGGAAATGTGGTCAGTCAGGATGGGAACGAAGACGGATGGGTAAGCCCGTCCGGCAGTCCGCGGACAGTAGAACTTGCAGGACTTGAACCAAATGCATCCTATATCATCGTGGCCAAACAAGCAGATAACGGCGATGCGCCTTCAGACCGTGTGATAAACGGGAGCCAGGTAATGGTAACAGGCACTTCGCAGCAGGATCGTGTGTATACCTTCCGTTTGGTGAACGGAGGTTATGTGGAATCAGTGACAAGAAACGGGGAAGCGCTGGATGTGGAAGAACATACAGATGAAGTCCTGGTAAAGGCAGGGGACCAGATCAGGATATCTGCGGAGGATATGAATCCTTCTGGGCAGTCATTTAAACAATGGGAAGTACAGATTGGTAATCTGCATATCTCATACCTGACCAGAAGAAATCAGACCGTGGAAATGACAGCGGGAGATGTAATCCTCCAGGCCATGTATGAAACGCCTCCTGTAGCGACTGCCTCCAATGCAACGGTGGATTATTCACCCAAAAACGGGATATTTGCCCTGGACAAATCAGATGAAGCACTTCAGGAATTAAAGGAAGAACTGGTTGATAACGATGAGGATAGCACAGCGCTTTCAAACGGGCAGCGGATAGCTTATACAGTTAAGTTCGACCGACACGCACCGGTGGCATCTGCTTCGGAAGCTGTGAGGCAGGAAGTGGATGACGGGGAGAGCGTTAAGACACCATGGAGTCTGGATATCGGACTTACACGAAAGGTGGATGGAACCAATAAACCACTGGTGGAGGATGCAAATCTGACTCCAGCAATTAAAGTGTTTGGAAAATTGGACACCAGTCTTTTGGGAAATCTGGAATACAGGTTATGGAAAATTAATTTTGGAGAGGATGAGGGAGACACGACCTGCGAAGAAGTCCTGATGACACCTGACCCGAATGAGAATGAGGACTTTACCGGAAGCTTTGCCTTTGAAGCTAATATCGGTGATACTCTGGTATTTAGTTATTATAAAGCGTATGAAGTGACCATCATGGATACCGGAAGGGGGCAGGTTCATACATTTAAGGTAAGGGATGGCAGGTCCTTGGATGATACGGAAGACTATATGGATTTAGATATTCACGAAGGCTATACGGATTCCGTTACAGGCATAGCGTATGAGTTCACAGGCCTGTCGAAACGCCAGTCTGGAGGAGGGATGTATGATACTTCAGATCCAGTGACAAGAGATTTGGAATTATATGCTGTCTATGAGCCGGAAGACGATACCCAGTGGCAGGAAGCAAAAGAAAGGCTGCAGGAGGAGATTAATATCGCCAATGCCCTGAAGAATAATGGGTCTGTAAGCGCAGAAGACAGAGATACCCTTACTGAGGCTGTGAATGAGGCTGTTGAAGTGCTGAACCGCCTGCCCAGACCTTCGGTTGATGACCTGGAAAATGCCTTTGATACACTGAAAGCACTGGTAGACAGTATTAGCAGTGGCGGAGGCGACAATCCCGGCGGAGGAGATAACCCTGGCGGAGGCGACAATCCTGGCGGAGGAGATAACCCTGGCGGCGGCAGCTCAGGCGGCGGCGGCTCGGGCGGCGGCGGCTCAGGCGGCGGCGGCTCGGGCGGCGGCGGCTCAGGCGGCGGCTCAAAAGGTTCTTCTGGCGGAGGACGTGGACCGGGTAATAGCGGTGCAGAAAACGGTTACCGCACTTATTTGGAAGGAACCGATGGCAGATGGGATAACCTTGACCTGATTAACCATAAGTGGGCATTTGTATTGAACAACGGAGCCCATATCAAAGACAGCTGGGCCAATATACGATACACGCATAATGGAAGCAGCCAGATTGCCACATATCATTTTGACAGTGAGGGCGTTATGGACAGCGGCTGGTTCCTGGACCGGGATACGGACAAGTGGTATTTCCTGTCAAATGTACACGATGGCTGGTTCGGTCGAATGACAAAGGGATGGCACTATGATGATACCGATGGCAGATGGTATTACCTGAGCCCATTCACCGGAGCTATGTTGCTGGGATGGCAGAAGATTGATGGAATATGGTATTATCTAACAGCTGATAACCAGCAGAAGACTTGGACGTTTAATGAGGTATCGAAGCGATGGGAATATACGAACCGGAATGGCCGTCCATTGGGATCCCTGTACATAAATGAGATGACGCCAGATGGATTCCAAGTCGATGAAAACGGAGCTTGGATTCGGGAAACACCTTAGGTGGAATTAATTCTGCCCCATAGTGCTTGATGGCATTATGGGGCAGAATCATAATATGCGGCAAGACGGATAAAGCCATTATCAATGAAAGAAATATGAGGGATAAGGTGATACATATGGAAGAAAGCGGGTATTATGCACTGGCAAACACGGACCGTATGAGTGTGTTTCTTATTTGTATTAAAAACAAGCAGGGAGAACTAAGTGGGAATATTGTAAATTTTTATTTAAAGGAACCAGTAGAATTTACCGGCATATTGGACTTGGGACTGAAGATTGATACATTATGCGCGAGATTGCACCGGCCGATGGCGACAACAGAGCCAAGATTCTTGGACGCCCATATGAAAGAAGCATATGAGAAGCGGGAACTGGATAGAGAGCATATTCCACTGAAATACTGTACAAAGATTCAAAATATGAATCGGTTTATGGCCATAGGTACAACCGCATATGAGACGTTGGTAATTGAAATTCATCAACGGCAGTTCTCCAGTATGCAGGGGCGTATAAAAGGAAAATGTATTGAAGGAAACTATATTTCATTTCGCAGTGCACTGGAGCTGATGAGAATGCTGCGTGAGTATGAGTATAGGCGAAATGGAATGGATGAGAGAACGGATAAAATATCAGGGCAATAGATAGCGAGAGGTACTAAAAAAGAAGATAAAACAACCAAAGTATTTTTGTGTTATCACAATCAACAGGCTAAAGCCCATAAACAAAAATTTGGCCTAAGCTGTTACTGCTCAGAGGCTTGAAAAGACAAGAAAAAAGCAAGAATTTAAAAGAGACATTTATACTAAAGCTATGATAGAATGTGTTTATAATAATTAAGGAGGAGCTGTCCTGTGCCCAAATCAACACTGTTCGACAGTCGTATCAAAAAATACGCATATTACGAAGCAGAAGAAATATATCGGGAGATCGGTACATCGAAAGATGGCTTAACTGGCGAGCAGGTCGAGATGATGCAGCAGCGATATGGCGTAAACAGTTTCATAACGAAAAAAAAGGATACGACAATACATCGGTTGCGGCGGGCTTTTGTAAACCCATTCAATGTGATTCTCTTTGTCCTAGGTATGATTTCGTTGGTGACGGACGTCTTTCTCGCATCCAACTTCGCCAAGAACGCCACTACTGCTATTATTATCTTTTCCATGATCCTAATTGGTGGCATGATCCGTCTGGTTCAGGAGCTACGGGCCAAAAATGCTGCAAAGCAGCTTGACCGGCTGCTCCATGAAAGCATCACTGTAAAGCGAGAAGGAGAACTTATAGAAATACCCGTGGAAGAATTGGTGGTGGGGGATATTGTCCTTTTCTCTGCGGGTGACCGTGTCCCGGCAGACATCCGGCTGACAGAGGTCACTGACCTGTTCATCTCACAGGCATCCATAACGGGTGAGAGTGCCATTTTGGAAAAGAACTGCCGTACACATAACCACGGCAGTCAGATAACACTGACCCAGCTTGAAAACCTTGTGTTTATGGCAACGACAGTCATCAGCGGTAAGGGTGAAGGAATCGTACTGGCGGTAGGCGAAGATACGCTCTACGGCAGCTTTGCAAAACCTGATTCCGATGATAAAAATTCTTTTCAAAATGGGGCCGGCTCCATCGCTTGGGTCATGCTCCGCTTTATGGCTGTACTGGTTCCCATTGTGTTTGTGCTACTCGGTATTACAGGCGGAAAATGGCTGGAATCCTTTGCTTTTGCTCTGTCGGTAGCCGTAGGACTGATGCCGGAGATGCTGCCTATGGTCATCACAGCCTGCCTTGCAAAAGGCAGCCTTACCATGAGCCGCAAGCAGACCATTATCAAAGATATCAATGCTATGCAGGGTTTTGGCAGCATGGATGTGCTTTGCATGGACAAGACTGGAACACTGACCAATGAAAGCATTCTGCTGGAATATTACATGGACGTGCTCGGCAATGAAAATACCGAGGTACTGGATTTGGCGTTCTTAAACAGTTCCTATCATTCCGGCGTCCACAATCCCATAGATAACGCAATTCTTGCCTGTCAGACTATGCCAGGGCGCGAAACGCATTATACTAATTTGCTCACTCAGTATCAAAAAATAGGAGAGATTCCCTTTGACTATGCCCGCAAGCTTGTCAGCACTCTTGTAACAGGCAGAAACGGAGAAAGTCAACTCATTATGAAAGGGGATATCTCCCATATCGTTGCCCGCTGTAGCCATGTGGAGTATCGGGGTGAAATTCTGCCGATAGAGAAAGGCGGGATTCAGAGCGTAGCCGCTGTGGTAGATGAGATGCTCCAGGACGGGATGAAGGTCATCGCTGTTGCACAAAAAAATATGGGATATAAAAAGCAGATTATCCCTGCCGATGAAACGGGTATGATCCTGATGGGGTATTTGGCGTTCTTTGACGCACCCAAGAAAACCGCGAAAGCGTCCGTGGCGGCGCTCAAAAGGCTAAAGGTGGCTCCAAAAATTCTGACGGGGGATCAGGTGGACGTGGCAGTCTCTGTATGCCAACGGGTGGAGATTTCTTCCGAAACCGTGCTGACCGGTGCCAGGCTGGATGAAATGACAGACAGCGAACTTAGCATGGCGGTTGAAGAAATTCATGTTTTTGCGGAGCTTACGCCGGGGCAAAAGATCCGTCTGGTTTCCGCTTTGCGCCAAAATGGCCACACAGTGGGCTTTTTGGGCGATGGAATCAATGACATTCCGGCACTTTGCGAGGCTAATGTGGGCATCTCGGTGGATACGGCAGTTGATGCGGCAAAAGACGCGGCGGACGTGGTACTGCTCCAAAAGGATCTTGGCGTGCTGGAACAGGGGATTTTAGAAGGGCGCAAGACCTTTACCAATATGCTCAAATACATTAAAATTACCGCCAGCTCCAACTTCGGCAACATCCTCTCCATTGTCTGCGCCAGCGCCTTTTTGCCGTTTTTGCCAGTGACCTCCGTGCAGATTTTGCTGCTGAATCTGCTGTACGACATTTTGTGCATCGTTCTGCCCTGGGACAACGTGGATGAAGAAGAAACCCTGTCTCCGAGGGATTGGTCGGGCAGGACGTTGGGGCGGTTTATGCTGTCCTTTGGGCCGATAAGTTCCCTGTTCGACATAGTGACATTCCTGTTTCTGGTGTGGTATAAAAAAAGTTGACAGTTTATTCTCAAGGATTTCATAATAAAACCAAGAGAATAAGGAGGTATTCAAAGTGGCACGTAAATATGACCATGAATACAAAGTACAGGCAGTAAAACTTGCCAAAGAAATCGGTGGCGCTAAGGCAGCTAAAGAACTAGGAATCCCTGAAGGAACCATGCATACATGGCTGAAAGCCGTAAGAGCTGGTAAGTTGGATATTGGGGAAGGTTCTCATACCCCTGCCAGCGCAATGAGCCTGTCAGAAGAGATTACTATGCTGCGTAAGCGGGTTAAGGAGCAGGATAAAGAAATCCGCCGTCTGAAGGAAGAAAACGAATTTTTGGAGGAAGCCAGTGCTTTTTTCGCCGCCAGCCGTCGGAAGTCAGCAAAAACCAGAGAATGATCTTTCTGGCTTTGAAAACAGAGGACGGCAGGATGACCGGGAAAATTTCATTTTACTGCCGGATGCTTGGTGTCAGTCGGCAAGGCTTCTATAAATATCTTGCAAACAAAGACTAAAGCCGGCAGCAGCTGTTCACGGGCAAGCAGCGAGCAGGCAGACTGCAGCTGTACTCCGTATAAGCAAAATTCCAAGGGCTCCAAGACCTGCAAAGTGATTCATACCAGTTCAGCCAAAGCAGATAGTGATGTTGGCAATATCAATGCGTTTTCCTACCTCCAGCATGAGTTTGAGCAGGCCAAGAAACGTAAAAAGCCCATCATTATTGTTTATAACTCATTACGCAAGGAATCAAATTGGCTTCCATCTTATATGAAAGGCTATGAATCCGATGCGCGGCCTTTTTGGAAAAGGAACGATTATGGTGAAAAGGTGGGTGATTATACCTACATAAAACAGGTGCTGGGATATGCTTAAGCTTCTAAAGAAAAGCAGTACCTGGGCGCTGAGTATCATTACGGTAGTCTTTACCTTTGTCCCCGAATCGGTCTTTGGGAAATGGAAATGGTTACCCAATGCCTCTGACGAAGCCAATGTTGTCTTAGCCCGTGTTTTGGCTTTTATCGCGGCGCTTGTCATATCAATCATAATAAATACCCTGTACGTACTCGGTCGAAGAAGCATTCGCATAAAAGGGAAGAATTATAGTATCCAGGTTCAATATGGAGATTTATTTAAGATGCGCGCCTGTAAAATAGTGATACCCTTTGACGAATGCTTCACGACAAGTGTAGGGGCAGCTCCTTCTGATATAAATCCGGACTCCATCTGTGGACAGTATCTTAAAGAATATCCGATACAGGATATCCAGAGTTTAATTGACAATGTACAGTTAAAACCAGCGAAAGGCAAGTCAAAATATCAAAACAAGGAAAGATATGATTCTGGAAAGCTGGTGCCCAATGGTAATTATTTACTGATGGCATTCGCAAAGCTGGACAAAGACGGGTTGGGAAGAATGACCCGTGATGAATTTCTTGCTTGCCTCTCAGTCCTGTGGAAGGAAATTGACAAATACTATGGACAGAAGGATGTATGCATACCTGTATTGGGCTCCGGAATCACCCGTATGGATGATACATCTCTTACACAGCAGGAACTGCTGGAAATAATAATCGGATCATACAGGCTAAGCCCCCACAAAATGAAATCTCCTAGTCAATTACATATCGTATGCAAAAAGCGTGAAGACTTTTCCTTAAATAAAGTCGGTGAAAACATGTAGTAAAAAAACAGAGGAGGAATGACACTCGCTTTCTAACATCTGCTTACCTAATGGCAATAGTCCTGCGTAAAACCTAATAGAGATGCTACGATATTCTCTATCGCTGCTTAGAACTTATGGTACGAAAGGAATCAGAAGAGTTCATCAATATATTACGTATCTTGAGGAGGAAGAGGGGGTTATACAGTTCACGTTTGGTTCCCAAAATAATCAGCTAATCTCTGCAAAAGAGTCTGTGATTCAAAATGGTGAAGGCACCATGACTATTTTCAGAATAAAAATATGAGCAAGACAAAAAAAGCGAGTGTCCGTCCAGTTACTTAATAATACTGGAGCAAAAGATTTTAATCCAACAAAAATGGCAGGAGATACAAAATGAGCGGAAATTATTTTGAGTCAACGGGATGTAAGGAAAGGGTAACTTATTTATTAGGACAAGAAGCTTCCTGTATAATATAAGCAGATACAGGGTTTGACGAAAAAGTATACCTCAAGTACATTCAGATTATTACTGACCAGCCAGTTGGTAAAATCTAAACATACGAGAGGTATACACAATGAATGCTAAAGCGAAACAGAGGAAAAATCAAGTTAATTCTGTAAATATTTTTGAACAGGAGGAGTTGGTAAAAAAAGCAGCTGCAATCCGTCAGGAACTGCAGGCGCACACCTGGCACGACCTTGAAACCCACGGCAAATTCGATAAGAATGCAAGGCTTTCCTTCATCAGCGATGACATACTCATAGTTGGATGCGATATAGGCAGTGACACGCACTATATGAGGGCAATTGATACCAGAGGAAGAGAACTCAGCAATCTTCCGGGGGACTGTATGCGGAACTGAGAAGGCTCTCCATGTTCCGTGACCAGCTTACAGAGGACCGGATCCGGGATCTGAACCGACTGCATAGGGAAATGAAAATCCACTTACCGGAATATAAGGACGCATTAGGAAAAGTGGACGGGGCATTTGCGTTGGAACTGCTGAAAGAGGCGCCGTTCCCCTCAGACCTGAAACTTCAATTCCCCATGCGGAGAACATACTGGAGATATCCGGGATTGGCGAAAACATCCTGTCGGGGATAATGGCGGAAATGGGTGACCGGAGCCGGTTTGACGATGCCGCCGAGATCCAGAAGCTAAGCGGACTGGGACTCGTGGCCTGTAGTTCTGGCAAGCATAAGGGGGAGACCAAAATCAGCCATAGGGGACGCAAGAGGCTCAGGTATTGGCTGTTCCAGGCAGCAAAGTCGGCTGTCGCCCATTCGCCGGAATTCAAGGAAGTGCACCTGTATTACACAACCAGGGCGGAAAACCCGCTCAAGAAGATGCAGTCGCTGATCGTGATAGCCTGTAAGATACTTCGGATTATGCGGGATGGGACAAAATACGATCACGGCAAGATGCTGAGTACGGGAGCCGGGCAGGGTTCTGGAAAGGAACCTGTAAACGATGGGGCTTTTGGAAGCCGCATCAGCAACAAGACCAATGGGAACCAGGGGAGGCACAGCGTCCACCGGGCAACCGGCACCGCCGAAGGGGAAGCTGGTCGGTATGATCTAAAAAACAAGAGCTGTAGCCAACGGTAGTTCTCTCCGTGGGACAGGATCCCGTTTGAAAGCTTGGTTGGCACTCGGTGTATGAACAGGTGGGACGAAGGAAGTTGAGACGCGATCTCATTAGGCACGGAAGGTTCACCATCATAGAGAAGCAGAGGGAAAATAGCCTTTATAAAGCGAAGACAACAGGACGCTTTATACAGTGCACCCTGCTCCATCTATTCAGTACATGATACCATGACTGTTCATCACCATTGGCTCTGTTTTTGAAAAGAATTACTTGAGAAAAAGTCCAGGAAATCAACATTTTGGGCTTGACATTATAGGAAGGAGATGCTTCAGATTATATCTTCCTATTATGCTATGATGAAGCGGAAGAATATTTTTTGTTTGAAGACAGAGGAGCACTGACAACCCCTTATGCACGGTCACAGGGAGCATGGTTTATTGATCAAAAATGCGAAGATGATAATAAAGGCGGCTGGTGGTTGCGGTATTATGGGAAAAGTTATGAAGAAGAAGAGGGAGAATATGACTTTATAAGCTGCGTTAATTTTGACGGTTATATTGAGATGGCAGCACAGGACGTAGAAGATACAAACTGCTGTATTCGTCCTGCATTTTGGCTAAAAATAGACTAAGACTGATAGCTTTCCGCTTATTGGGGAGATAGCAACGCCAGCCGGCCAGTCGATAGTCAACATTCAATTTGGAATTATGAAATGGAGGCGTTATGATGAAAAAATCAATGCAATGGTACATTCCCTGTTTTGGTATGAATTTAAAAAGGACCTTTAAAATAATCAAGATATCATCATTCTTCCTGGCACTTTCCATTTGTTTTGGCAGGGCATTTACCGGTGCATACGCCGCTGTTCCAGGTCAGTTACAGGGAAATGTCTCTGGACAGGATGCCGCCGCAGAGGAAGCCGGGGCTGTAGTTATAAATCTAGCGAGCAGTGGACAAAACGCCATCACAAAATCAGGCAGTTTTGAGGTAAATGACGACCAGGTTTTAACGCTCACCATCCAGTCTGATATCAAGGGTGGTGCCATAGATTTATTTCTCTTTTCACCTGACAATAAGGAACAGCGTATTACCCTTGGCGGCTCAGACGGAATCAAAACCATTCATCTTTCAGCCGGCAGATGGGCTTATAATTGCACCGGTTTTTTTGAGAGCGGAACGATTACCATTATCGGTACAGTACCCCAATGTTGTGATAGCGCCAATCTGCCCGGACTAATAACATCAGAAGCAGGAGACAACAACACTTCCGTCATAAATTTAGGGAATGGTGAGCAAAACAGCATTACTCGTTCCGGCAGCTTCGAGGCAGAGGATGACCAGATTTTAATCCTCACCATCCGGTCTGATATCAAGGGTGGTACCGTAGCTTTCTCTCTCTTTTCGCCTGACAACAAGGAACAGCGCATTACCCTTGGCGGCTCAGACGAAATCAAAACCATTCATCTTTCAGCCGGCAGATGGGCTTATAATTGCACCGGTTTTTTTGAGAACGGCACGATTACCATTATAGGTGAAATAAAATAAGTATCCTTTGTATATTATGTGTTTGACTGGCAATATGAGAATAAAAATAGTAAATGTTTGGTGGGATAAAATTATTTTTCCAGCCGGGAAAGCCCATGAAATAAGCGTTTTTGTCATGTGTAATTCGATTTATTTATATTTTGGACAGAGGTAAATAATCGAAGGAGGCGAACTATAATGGATTTTTATAACAGTCCCGCATATGGAAAATTATGCGGGAGAATTCATGGAATTGACTTAAAACAAATGAGTATGGTAACACTAAGTGAACTGGAATTTTTTGTGAAAGAGATTCAATTGCCGCCCGGCTCAAAAATTCTGGATTTGGGTTGCGGTGTGGGGTATTTTGCTGACTATATTTCCAAACGATACGGTTCGTATGTTACAGGAATTGACATATCGAAGAGTAGAATTGATTTCGCAAAAGAAAATTTCTCGGACATAATAAGCTTGGATTTTATAGAAATGGATTTTAATGAATTGTCTTTTGAACCGTATTCCTTCGACCTTATTTATTCGTTTGATACCATTCACTTCACACAGACAGTTGAAAAATTGCGTGATTTACTGGATAAATGTATGGATATATTAAAACCTGGCGGAAAGCTTGCTGTTTTTTGGATGACTAATCCTTCGGGTTATAACCCCGAATTATTTGAACTGAAAGAGCCGGCTGCACAATATACTCCGGTCGGTATGTGGGGATCGCAAAAAACATTGGATTCCCGGACGTTTGACTTAACAGCGCAGGCGAGGAGTTTTTACATCAATGCCTTAAAAGAGTGCCATAATTTACGGAAACAGCTTGAAGCCGAAATTCCCGATGTATATAAAGTGATTGAGAGCGAGTTTTCCTCAGGCGCGGATTTTAGTGCAAAAGGAGACGATGGCGGTATTTTTCGTTGGCTATATGTATTTAACCGAACGTAGATTCTAAGTATCTGCAAAAGGTTTTTGATACTCGCGCAGAGGAAGGATTTACAGGTAATGGTTACGATTGGAGCAGTTTGGCGCAGGTGTTTTTGGATGAAACGTGTTCTGAGCTGCAGGAGAAAATTGACTTTGACCCGGAGGCCGATATGTTCTGTGCTTATTCCGATGATAAGGACGCTTTGGCTGATTTTATTCTCCGTTTTAAGGAAGCCTGTGAGGATAAAATCTTAATTTTGGACTTGTTCAGCCGGGCCGAGTTAGATTGATACGAGAACTGACAATTCCCATTTATTGGGGAGATATAGGAAGAAAGGAAAACTATAATGGAGGCTCATTATGGACGATATGAGTATGATTGATTTTGTGTACGAGGAAGATGAGGAAGGGTATACCAAGAAGATAAAAATGCCTTTCTTTGATAAAATGTTTGATGTCGATATATGTATACGGACAGAGGAAGAAAGAATAGAAGATTACAGTATGAAGCCTATGCAAAATTCATGGAAAAATACAAAACTATCCAAGCTCGTATAGCTGAAAAGATTTTAGTTTACTACAACGAGGAAGAAAAGGGTGCCTATGGTCCAGACGATCCAGAGGAATCAAAAGAGTGGTGGCCTGAAATCAATACGGTTGATGAACTAGCAGACAAGTTGCATCTTGAGTTCATCATTATTCCAGAAGCCTATAGAATGAACAATGTGCGCAATAAAGGCAAAAGATGTGTATATGTTCTGTTTAGTCGTGATTGGGGTGGGGAAGATTCTGATGATAATGGCGTTGCTGTAAAACTACATAATGAAGAGATTGTTGAGGCTGGCTATAAGGATATGGCTTATTAAGACAATAGAAAAAGTGGTTGAAAATTTGTGGTGCAGTTGGAGGCGTAATTGCAGGGGGTATAAGATATTTATTTAACAAAAGTAAAAGAAGTAATTTCCTATTAATCGGGGAGTCCGCAAAGCCGGGTGAGCCAGTCAACAATTAAGATGAACGGCATATAAATGCGCCGCTGCTGACTATTCCACCCGCCTTTGTTAAGGGGTAAGCAAGACGGTAAAGCCCTAAAATGGCTTTCCCACCCATTTCAATACTTGCTGAAAAAGCCTAACCTACAACGGAGCGGAAATAAGAGAACGGGAAATCAGAAGTTGGAGGAAACCAATATGGCAAATGAACAGAAGTTGTTAAATGATGTGCGTAATCACATTCAGAATATGTTTCGCAGTAGTTTGAGCAGTGAAGACTTTGTTTCTTCAAACGATGACACAATTACCATGATCAGCGGGAGAAATACACCAGAAGAAGGAAGCATTGCACATGCGACATTAGGTGTATGCTTATATCATAAGCCGTCTTTAAAACCGGGAGAGGATGTTGCTGTCGAATTTATAGGTGTTGAACATGAGAGCAGTGACATTGTTCGTGGTATACTCTCATCTTGTGCCTATGGTGTGATGGATGGTATGCCTGCATCTCCTTTTACCTGTTGGGGAGATATGCTGCCTATTTATATTCCTGAAAGTAAATTAAAACATGTTTTGTTTCTTCCTCCATACTTATGGGGAGAGGAATTATTGGTGTCAACATTTGAAAATATAACTGTTTTTTATTTGCTTGTTTGCCCGCTCTCTGATGGAGAAGCAAACTTTTTACTCAAGTTCCATGATAATTCTATAGGGGCAAAAACGTTAATCCAAGAGGTGGAAAAAGCGGAAAAAAATATATTTGACTTTAATAGGGATCCTATTTTTTGACTTCCCATAGCCTGGTACTAAATTATAGAGATGATTGGCTGGATAAACTTATTGAAAAATATAAAAGCAAAAAAATCCCTGCTGGAAAACTCTAAGGCAGACTCACATTTGTAGGAGCGGTATGAAAGATGAAGAATATATTAGTAATACAAGGTGGCGGACGAGTTAATGGTAATACAAGTCAATTAGTAGATGCGTTTATCCGAGGTGCAAAAGAGGCTGGAAATTCTGTGGAAAAAATTTCACTTAATAAAACGGAGGTAAAAGGGTGTATTGGTTGTAATGCCTGTCGTTATGGAAAACCTTGTGTGCAAAAGGATGGATTCAATGAACTTGTTCCTAAAATTAAATCAGCAGATTTGCTTGTGTTTGCTTCGCCGCTATTGTTTTGGACACTATCTTCTAAAATCAAAGCATTTATTGAGAGATTCTACTGTATAGCTGAAGAAGATGCAAATCCTCCTTTAGGACGATATGAAAAATATCCAATAAAAGATGCTGCTTTATTGATGACATCAGCTGATAATTTTTTTTGGACATATGAACAATCAGTATCGTATTACAAATTTGCAATCATAAATTATATTGGATTCAACGATAAAGGAATGTTGCTTGCAGGAGGTTGCGGAGATACAAATGGAAAACCACAAATTGATAAAACGAACCACTTAAAAGAAGCTTATAATTTTGGAAAAAATATTTATAGAGAATAGCACAAAGCCCAGTTTTTCAGGATAATGTACTACGACTTTAGTCCACCCATTCACCGGGACAGTGGGCGGCAGTCAGGGATGGGCACAAGCCCGTTCCTTTCGGACTTGGCGGCCGCCTTCTGTCTTGGCTGTCTTTTACATTGCGTTGGCCGCGGCCCTCTCAATGGCATTTCCAAAGTGGCGCCCTCTGGCACAGGAGCTTGATTGCAAGGAGTAGTATGCTATACGTCCTGCCTATCTGCTGCTCCGCCAGGGAGGGCACGGCATTTGAAGCGGCGGAGAAACAGGGCTGCATAATAATTATGTGTAAAAGTGGTGTGATTAACCAGTAAAAAATAAGACAGCCTTGATTTCTCAAAGCTGCCCTGCCGAAAACTGAATGCAGTTATAGCTCGTTAATTGTCTCCGTCACAGATGTATTCCGTATTCTTTTAGCCGGAGCATAAGCAGCAAGCGTTGCCGCAAAAGCAACAAACAGAAGAATGATTACTAATGAACGCACCGGTAAACTCCATACCGCGTAGGGGAAGTGATCAGAAATGAGAAAGTCATATAGCATTTTGCTGAGTGGCAAACCAATGGCACAGCCAATTCCGCCGCCCCAAAAGGCATAGGTCAATGCCTCCGCAAAAATCATTTTTGTGATTTGCTGTTCGTCCATTCCGACTGCCCGCATAGCACCATATTGCTTGATTTTGGCCGATACACTCATTGAGATGCTGTTCACGATATTCAGTACGGTAACCAATGTAATAATTCCTAAAAAGCAATAGATACAGAACACAAATGCCAGATAAGTGCCTGATGTGCGCTGGTCCCGCTTATCACTGAAATGATTGCCGCTCTCCGCCGCGGTATTGCAGAGCTGAGATACATCTTCGTCCGTTGCTTGAGAAGTTGTCTGTACCATAATGAGTGAGTATCCGGTTATGCCTGTCAAGCGGGTGAAGGTTTGGCCGGAAGTAATCAGTGTAATTTTTCCGTTTGTAAGACCATTGCTGCTGAATGGATCGTATTTCAGTAGACCGGCAATTTCAATTTCTTCATCCACGATAAGGATTTTATCACCAATTTTCCATGAGCTGTCTTTATCCCAAGCCGCAAGCGCAAGGGAGGATGGTCAAATGATGTAGAAGTTTGTTGATAATTTCTCCATCTTTTCTCTGCCCGCTAATGTAGGTGATGTGAAATCTCTGGTTTTCCGTACGGTAAGCGCAATGCATATTCTGCTTACGAAATATGAACTGTTGGACAGGTGGAGAGTGTCTATTGATATATTGTGTTACCTCAGCATAAATATGCCCGCCGTTTGGCGGGCAAAATTGCTGTTTGAATTTAAGAAAAACTCTATCTTTGATTTTCTAGTCGCTACCTTGTAATGTTTAAATCAGAGAAAGCACTGTTTCTCCGGAAATAACCTCTACAGGTGCCAAAATCTTGGTAGCGAGGCGGTTGCCTCCATTTAATTGCCACATCATGCTCATAACAGTTGCTTCAGCTATAACTTCAATGTGAGTCTCAATGGTGGATATACGGGGGCTGAGAATATTGTAATAGCTCAGGTTATCATATCCAATGACGCTGACATCATTGGGGACAGACAGACCGGTTTTACAAATTGCGTTAACAGCTCCGGTAGCCAAACGATCATTAAAAGCAAATAGAGCGGTAGGAAACGGTCCGGCATATTTGCTGAAAAAATCAAAGCATAATTTTTCGGCGGCTTCATAAAGCCAGGATCCTGTTTCAAGTATGAGTTCGGATTTGACTTCTATCCCGGCTTCCTGAAACGCCTGAATAAAACCTTCTAACCGTTCTTGATTGCTTAGATAACTTCTGACACCGGATAGGATGGCAACATTTTTATGTCCATGGTCAATTAGGTACTTACCTGCAAGATAGGCGCCTTTATGGTTGTCAGAAAGAATCGAAGGAAGCTTATTAGAATAATTGTTAACTAAGACACAGGGAATTTTCTCCTCCACGGCAAAATCAATGTGTCTTTGAGACACATTACTGACAAAGACAATTCCCGATAATCCCAGTGCTGTTATTTTGTCTGAAATATTGTCATTTCCATGCAAAGTTGTATAAATAAGCGAGCAACCATTTTCTTGAAAGTTTTTTTCGAGGACATTAAACAGAGAGGAATAAAACGGCTCTGTTATAATATTTCCTCTGGGAAGGAAAAAACCAATATTTTTATTAGTTGTAATTTTTTTTGAGTCGGTTTCTGCCGGAATATTACTTAGGACAATTGTTCCTTTTCCAGGGCATTTTTCAATTAACCCTTCATCGGCCAACATCTGCATTGCTTTTCGCAGAGTGCTGCGATTTACATCATAATTAGATGAGAGAGTCTGTTCTGTTGGGAGTAGACTTCCCTTTTTGTAGACACCGTTAAGAATGCCCTTTTTAATGTCATCATAAATCATGGAATAACGAAATTTTTTTCTGCTCATATTCTACCTGAAGTTATTTATTTTGTTGATGGTTGGTTAGAAACAAAGTGTACATTTATATAATATTCTAGCATGTACGGCTGCTTCCTGCAATTTAATTTATTATTTTTGTGAAATGGCTTAGATTATTCTTTTATTGCTAAAACATAAGCGTCTTTCATTAATTGTTTTGTAAGCGGCCTTGGATTGCAGGTAATGTGTCCGGTCGTTCTCTGGATCACATCGATTAAATAATCCATATCTGGCTCTGTTTTTAAATATCCCTTTAAGCTGTGGGGGGCTTCAATAGAAGCTTGAAGATTTGCGATTTTTTTTAGCAAAAGTTCAATGTTTTTTTCATCGGACATTTCACTTTTATATACGCCAAATGCCCGGGAGATATCTATGTATTTGTTCATAGCGTAATCCTGGTTTAATATGATGGAGCCTGGGAGAAAGATAGAGCAGGCATCACCGTGAGGAATGCCATATTCGCCGCCCAAAGGCTGAGCCATGATATGGGCAATGCCAATACCCGCTGAAATAGCGCATCCTCCTAAATAACTGGCGAGCATCATTCCTGATCTGGCTTCTATGTTATCAGGATGAAGATAAGCCTCCTCTAGATATTGGTTAACTAATTCAATTGCTTTTAATCCGTAAATTTCAGTAACCGGATTGGCATTTAATGAGACATAGGATTCAATGGCATGGCTCAGTGCGTCCATTCCGGTTGCTGCGGTAATCCGTGCGGGAAGCGCAAGCGTTAACGTTGGGTCAAGAATAACAATGTCAGCAATCATGGTATTGTGGTAAAGGCTTTTTTTCAAATGGTTATTATTATTGATTACAACGCTTGTTTTTGTGGCTTCAGCGCCAGTGCCGGATGTGGTTGGGATTGCAATAAACAAAGGGGGTTCTGTAATAACAGCACGTCCGTTTAATTGGTAATCTTCTGTGCTTCCGCCGTTTACGGCAAGCATGCCGATTACTTTAGCTGTATCAATAACACTTCCTCCGCCTAAGCCAATGGTGCAGTCACAGTTTTCGGACAAATAAATATCGCGTCCATTGTCAATGATCTGAAGGGTTGGTTCGCTTGTCACTTCATATGTAACGGCGGATAGACCGGCATCCTGTAAAAGAGAGGAGACTTTTTTTGATGCTTCAGAGTGCATGCTGAATGTTACGAATAGCGCCTTTTTCTTTTTATACCATTCTAAGATGGGAATGACTTCTTCAATCCTGTTTTCTCCAAAAATAAGCCTCCTGTTCAATACCAATTCAAAACCGTTTGTAATTGCCATGATAGATCCTCCTTAAATTTTATAATTGTTTATTAATTAAATATGGTAAACATTGAGTAAGGAATGTTATATTTGATAGTATACAATTGCTGGGATTAAAAGTCAACAATTTAATCAACAAATAACAAAAATGCTGAAAACGTGAAGGGAGGGGGAAGCGTATAAAAATACTGAATATATAGGGACCAACATGAAAAAATATAAAAAATACTAAAACTTTAAAGAGCATTGGGGATGGGGTGGGGGGGGGGGTGGTGGTATAGTACATTGATGTTTAAAAAGAGACAAATCAATTAAAAAAGTTGATGTAAATATTGACATTTTATTGGATTATATGTATACTATTTTATATAAACAAACATTGAAATTGTTGACTTTTTGGAGGGGCGGAATTATGGATAAATGTTTTTATTGCGAAGATGGCGTAAGGAGAGAGAGCCTGATGATTGAAGTCTGTAAGCTAAAACATTCCACGGTGTATTTGAATCGAAATCAGAAGTATAGAGGCAGATGTATTGTGAAGTTAAATAGGCATAAAACGGAGTATTTTCAAATGGACAAAGAAGAAAGGGATGGATATTTCGCAGAATTGGCAGCAACTGCCAAAGCGGTTTTTGAACTTTATCATCCGAATAAAATTAATTATGCGACTTTTGGAGATTTGGTTCCCCATGTCCATGTACATGTAGTGCCTAAATATGAGAATGGACCAGACTGGGGAAGCCCCTTTGATGATTCTCAAGGGAAAGTTGAGCTGGAAGAGCAGGAATATAAGCAGGTGGTAGATGTATTGAAAGAGAAAATAATAAATGAAGTAAATATTTAAATAACAGGAGGACAACAAAATGAAAAAAATGTTAGCAGTTACATTGGCGGCGGCAATGGCTATGAGTCTTACAGCATGCGGGGGTTTCCGGACGCAGCAGACCGAAGCGTCTGGAACTATGAAGGAAACGGAAAAAGCAGTAGATGGAGGGGACGATTCGGCAGAGGGCGGGGGAGCGGAAAAGAAGGCAGGTTCGGAAACGACCTGGAAACTTGCAACAGATGCGGCTCGGGATTATCCCACAACAAAGGCGCTTATCAAATTTGCAGATGAAGTTTATGAGAAAAGCAACGGACGTATAGCTGTCGATGTCTATGAATCATCGATTTTGGGTGACGAAGTGTCTTATATGGAGCAGCTTCAGGCTGGAACAGTGGACGTGGCAAAATTGTCAATCGGCACACTGAGCGGACTGTATGAAGATGCTCAGGTGTTTTTACTTCCATTCTTGTTTAAGAACAATACAGAGATGTGGAAAGTTCTGGAGGGAGAGGTTGGAACAACTGTCATGAACGGTTTGAACGATTACAGCATCCAAGGGATTGGTTTTACAGACTGTGGAAGCCGATGCTTTTATACTACAACGGAAGTGAAAACCATTGAGGATTTTAAAGGAATGCCCATTCGTGTTCAGAATAATCAGCTGATGAATTCGATGGTCAGCTGCTTAGGAGGAAATCCGGTCAACGTAGCGGCGAATGAAGTATATAGCGCGCTTCAGACCGGTGTGTGCAAAGGCGGGGAAAATAATCCTAATATCATTCTTTCCGACAGCCTATATGAAGTGGCGCCGTATGTTCTCATGGATAATCACACAACAACAATGGATGTAATCTGTATGAATCTGGATTTATGGGATTCGCTCAGTGAAGAAGACAAGGAAATTGTGAGCGGGGCTATGGCGGAAGCTACAAAATATGATCGGGAAATATGGGATGCTTCTATTGAAGATGCGCTTGGAAAATTACAGGAGGGAGGAACTACTATTGTAGAGCCGGATGATGCGACCTTAAATTCGTTCAGGGAAGCAATGAGCCCTATTTATGAAGAATACGCTGCTAAATACGAAGCACTTTTAAATTCTATTAATGAGGAATTGGAAAGATAGTAATTGTATTTGATAATAAAGAGGAGATGGCAATGAAAGAAAGGTTTGAAAACGCGATTGGAACTGTTTTTGCCATGGTAGAAGGAATTTGCCGGTTGATATTAATATTTATGGTATGTACAGTAACGGCGCAGGTCGTATGCCGTGCATTTGGAGGAAATATTAAATGGTGTGAGGAAGTTATGCTGATTTTATTGGACACAATGATGTTTTTACTGCTTCCCATTGGAATCAAGGATGATCTTCATATTCGTATTGAAGCGTTCGCCAAATATTTTCCGCATAAAGTAAAAGTATTTTTGATTTATTTAAGTAATGTGATCTTACTTTTAGTATCGCTTTGTATGATACGCTATGGAGCATTTCTTATGGAAAAGACAAAGGCTAAATTTGCAATCACAGGGCTGCCCAGGAAATATCTCTACCTGGTTACGGTTATCAGCGGCATGTTATGTCTTGTTATGACTATTGCCAAAATCTTTGGATTATTTCATGCAAAATCTACCGATGAATTCCTGGCTTCCAGAATGACCTGTGAAGACATGTGAAAGTAAGTGATAGAAAAAGGGGACTAAAGATATGGATTCAAATACAATAGCCATGATTATTCTCTTTGCAATATTTGTTATTTTTATGATCCTGCGTGTGCCGGTGACTTTTAGCATGCTTGGAGCCTGTGTAATCACGGCCTTTTATCTTGGGCCAAAGTACGTATCATCTATTTTTCTCAGATTTGGGGATGGTGTGCAGTCGTTTTCTTTTTTGGCAATTCCATTTTTTATTTTTGCCGGTGATATTATGGCGGAAGGAGGAATCTCCGACAGACTGGTGGAAGTGGCTAATGTTATGGTAGGACGTTTCCGGGGAGGATTGGCTTATGTAAATGTGATTGCGTCCACCTTTTTCGGCGGCATTTCCGGCTCTCCTACGGCGGATGTATCTTCCCTTGGACCGATTGAAATTGGTATGATGACCAGAAACGGCTATGATAAAGATTTTTCGGTAGCTACTACGGTAGCTACTGCTACACAGGCCCTGATTATTCCTCCAAGTCATAATATGATCATCTATGGTATGGCGGCAGGAGGCATTTCAACAGGAAAGCTGTTTCTTGCGGGTATCGGCCCTGGTCTGATGCTGTGTGCGGCAATGTGTATTCTGGTTGCTCGCATTACAAAGCAAAGAGGGTATCCGAGAGGACCGAAATATAGTTTTTGGGAATCTGTCAAAATTTTGTGCGATGGCTTTCTTGGGGTTATGACGATTATTATTATTCTGTTGGGAGTCTGCACAGGACTTTTTACTACGACAGAGAGTGCAGCTATTGCATGTGTGTATGCTTTGTTTATTACTTTATTTGTCTATAGGAGCATCAGTTTAAAAGATATATGGCCGATTGCAAAGAAATCTTTAGGAACGCTGGCCATGATCTTAAGCATTATTGCGGCGGCTAACGCGTTTTGTTACCTTATGAGTCTTATGCAGGTTCCGGCAAAGATTACACAGACGCTTCTGACAATCTCTGACAATAGATATGTGATATTGATCTTAATCAATATTTTACTGCTGATATTGGGATGCTTTATGGACGTTGCCCCTCTGATTTTGATCGTCACTCCGATATTACTGCCGGTTGTGGAAGCATTGGGGATGGAACCTATTCACTTCGGTATTGTCGTAATGATGAATCTGGCGGTTGGCTCCCTGACTCCGCCGGTTGGAACCACGCTTTTTGCGGGCTGTGCCGTAGGTGGAATATCCATTGAAAAAGTTACAAAGGCTCTTCTTCCTTATTATGTGGTAATGGTGGCCGCATTGCTGCTGGTCACATATGTTCCGGCGTTTTCTATGGCCCTGCCCAATTTATTGATGCATTAAAACTTGAAAGAATCAAAAAATAAATTGCCTGAGGCCGATGTTTTGTGTCTTGGGCAGATTGAAAGGAATGGATATATGATAAGAGAATGGAATGAGGAGTCCTTAGATCACCGCAATGCTCTTCTGTATGCCATGGGGATATCGGAAAAGGACGCAAAAAGGCCGGTTATTGGTTTGGTTAATTCATGGAATGAAATGAATCCCGGTCATTTCCCTTTTGATAAAACTGTGATTCAGGAAATGAAAGATGAAATTTATAAGGCGGGAGGTTATGCATTAGAACTTCCGGTAAGCGGCATATGTGACGGCATCTGCTCTAATACGCCGGGAGACCGATATACACTTCCGGCAAGAGATCTGGTGTCCAGTGAAGTGGAGATGGTGGCGGAATTAAATATGCTTGAAGGTATGGTAATCATGGCAACCTGCGACAAAGTAGTCCCGGGCATGCTTATGGGGGCCTTTCGGGTCAATATACCTACCACTATGCTCACGGGAGGGTATATGGCGGCAGGGAGCTATCAAGGTAAAATGCTGACATTGACACACACAAAGCAGGCATATGCGTCATATATGGAAGGAAACATGGACAGGGACGATTATAAATCGATTGTCCGATATGCCTGTCCTACACCGGGAGCTTGTCCTTTTATGGGAACGGCTAATACAATGTGCGCAATGGCGGAAATTTTGGGATTTTCGCCCCATGGAAATGCCAGCGTAAAAAGCCAGAGCGTTAAGTGGCATCAAATGGCCAGAGAAGCGGCTAAAAAGGTAATGGAGGCTGTAAAAAAGGAAAAGCGTCCAAGTGATTTTGTAACACAGAAAAGTTTAGAAAATGTGGTGCGTTATATGATGGCTACCGGCGGGTCCACTAACAGCCTTTTGCATATTCCTGCATTGGCACGTCAGATGAATTTTAGCATAACCCCGGAAACATTTGATGAAATTAGCCGTCAGGTTCCTCTAATCAGCACGATTTATCCCAATCATCCAACATACACAATGGAAGAGTTTGATCGGGCAGGGGGATTGGGTGCGGTCATAAAGGAATTGATTCAAGGGAATAAGATTTATGGAGATGCGGACGGTATGTTTGGGACCATTGCGGAAAAGGCTGCTTTGGCAGAGAACAGAAACCGGGATGTAATCCACTCTGTGGATTCACCTATCAGCCAACAGGGGGGGATTGCGGTGCTTCATGGAAATATTGGAACCCTCAGCGCTATTGTGAAATTCAGTGCAGTCGCACAAAAGGCTATTACTTTTGACGGCCCAGCAAAATGTTATGATTCCCAGGATGAAGCATGGAACGCAATTTTAAAAGATGAAATAAAGGCTGGAGATGTGGTGATAATTCGGTATGAAGGTCCAAAAGGAAGCCCTGGAATGCCCCACATGGAGACTTTTATGGCTGCGGTGCTTGGAAAAGGACTAGGCGAAAAACTTGCTCTTGTTTCAGATGGACGATTTTCAGGCGCTACAGGGGGGCTGGCAATCGGTCATGTAAGCCCTGAGGCATATGAAGGTGGAAATATAGCTCTGATTAAAGACGGAGATATGGTCCATATTGATATTCCTTCCAGAAAGCTGACTGTTGATGTAAGTGATGAGGAATTTGAAAATCGTAAAATGAATTGGAAGCCTGTTGAAAAGCCTGCATTGGGCTGGCTCAAGCTGTATAAAAATAATTGTACGTCAGCCCACAGAGGCGCAACAATTTATTGGGACTGATATCCTTAGAAGATAGATGGGGAATGTGCCGTGAAGGATAAATGCAGGTTGTTTAAAACAGAGAGAATTGAAAATATAGTAATTGGATCAGGAGCAGCTGGTTTTCAGGCAGCTTTGAGATTGTTTCAATCAGGGGAAAAGGAACTGGCGCTTGTGGAGAATGAATTGCATTCAACAGATAACCAAAGAGATTATAATAACTGAATTATTAACTTTATAACAAGAGCATCATAGGATTGATACTGTTTACAGCACCAATCCTATGCTTGTTTCATATTAGGAACGCTGTAAATACAAGGCTTTTCGGAGCCTACAATCCGAAAAAAATAAAAATTGATCTATCACATTACGCGAAAGGCCGTCCAGGTGCTATCTTGGGCGGCTTTTTTGCGTGGATAGACCGGAAGGAGGCCAAAAAATAATTACAGAAATTTAAGCCCGAAAATTGTGCAACTTTCACGAAAAGGAGGTTAGTGAATGGCAGATGAAAAACTGAACACGGGGCCCGAGGCGGCAAAAACCGAGGAGGCTCCCGCGCCCGTTGCGGCTGATCCGGCCCGCAGTGAGGCCCCGGCTCCCGAACACCAGCCGGAGCAGGCCGGGCCTGCCGCGCTCGGCGATGTGGTCATCTCTGCGGATCAGATTGACGCGCTCATGGCGGATAAGCGCCGGGCGGCCCGGGCCGAGGTGGAAAAAGCGGAAACGCCCCCGGAACAGGAAGCCGGGGCTCCCGCGACGGAGCATCCTGCCGCTGAAAAGGGGGAGCCCGAAAAGCCGCGCCGTGGCCGTCCCCCGAAATCTGAAAAGGCGGAGCACATCGAGGCGGAGTCTGAAAAAGCGCCGAAGAAGGCCGGGCCCCGCAAGGGCCGCCCGTCTAAGGCTGACAAGGCGGCCCCCGGCGAGGCCCAGCCGTCCAAACGAGACAAATTGTCCCGAAGTGGCGGGAAAGCGCCCGAGGCTCCGGTTCCCCCGGATGCCGGGAAAGGTGCTCCCGCAAAGGAGACTGCTCCCCCGGAGCAGGCCCCGCAGGAGCCTGCTGTGCCGCCCCGCCCCGTTGAGGAGGGCAAGCTGGTTTATCTGAAACTTTCCGAGCTCCATCCGTTCCACACATTCCGGCCCCATCCGTTCAAGGTGCGGGACGATGCCAAAATGCAGGAAACGGTGGAGTCCATCAAGCTCAACGGCGTTATGGTTCCCGGCCTTGCCCGCCCCGAAAAGGACGGAAACGGCTATGAGATTGTGGCGGGCCATCGGCGCTGTCGTGGCAGTGAGCTGGCGGGCCTGGAGGAAATGCCCTTTATTGTCCGGGATATGACCGACCATGAGGCGGTTGAGGCCATGAAGGACAGCAACAAGCAGAGGGATCAGACGCTCCCCAGTGAGCTGGCCGCCCTTTTGGATCTGGAAGTGGAGGACATTAAGCACCAGGGCGGGCGACTGAAAGGCGTGGCCGAGGGGGATGTGGGAAAACGCTCCGTTGAGATCGTGGGTAACGCGCATGGCATGAATTATAAAAAGGTCATGCGCTATCTGCGCCTTAACCATCTTGTCCCGGAGCTCATAAACAAGGTGGACGATAAAAAGATGGGCTTTATGCCTGCGGTGGAGCTCTCTTACATTAAGCCGAAAAACCAGCGTCTGATTGCCGTTTCTATTGACGGGGAGCAGGCGTCCCCCTCTCTGGCCCAGGCCAAACAGCTCCGGGAGCTGGATAAGGAGGGCAAGCTCAACGGCGATGTGATTGACGGCATCTTATCAGAAAAGAAAAAGGAGGATCGCGGCGTGATTATTTCGATTGCTGAACTGGAGAAATACTTTGGCAAGGAGGTTACTCCCGCCAAAATGAAGGAGCAGATTATGACCTTGCTGGACGAGTGGAAAGAGAAACAGCCGCCCGAGTTGGCAAAGGCCCCGAAAAAGATGGAAAAAGACAAGTAACCTATCCACTTCGAGACAAATTGTCCCGAGGGGCCCCGCCCCTCTTGCAGAGGGCTCTGTGGTGATATATCCCCCGTCGCCGCCTATATTCCTGCACAGCCAGGAGTGGGCCGTCAAGGGTGCAACGCACCGCCGCTTGCGGCGGCCTGCCCTTGACGGTCTGCCCCGGCTGTGCTATTTCCAGCGGCGCGGCGGGGGTATATATCCTCCAGAGCCGCTCCCTTTCCCATGAATGGGAAAGGGCGGGGGGATTGGGCTGAAGTATCCTTAATAAAAGATCGGAGGTTTTGACAATGAAACGCCCACTTGCTTATATTACCGCCGCATGGCTTGGCGGCGACAGTGAAAACGCGGAACAGGCGGCCCGGTATTGCCGGGCGGTGTACGAGGCGGGGTTTTCTCCCATCTGCCCTACCCTGTATCTGCCTTTGTTTCTCAATGATGCAATTCCCGAGGAGCATAAAAGCGGCATTGATATGAGCCGCGATCTGCTCCGCCGCTCTCATGTGCTGGTGGTCTGCGGCCATACCATGACCGAGGCCATGAAAAACGACATCGCCGTTTCCCAGCGCCTGGGGATCACGGCTACTACCCTTGAAGGCATTTTGACCGTCAAGGGCCAGGGCCGCCGCTGATGGCGGCCCTTTTTGAAGCCTACATCACGAACCTGGGGAAATACAACGAGGGCGAAGTGGTAGGAGAAACGCTGAAATTTCCCACCACCACGGAGGAAGTGCAGGCACTCCTAAAGCGCATCGGCGTGGACGGGGTGCGGTATGAGGAGTTTTTCATTACCAGCTTTGACGGCGATGTGCTGGGGCTCTATGACTATCTGACGGAATACGAAAATCTGGACGAGCTCAACCATCTGGCCTGCCTGCTCTCCGAACTGGATCAGAGCGACTTGGAGAAATTCGAGGCTGTGATTGACTGTGGCAGTCATACTTCCAGCGTGGCAGACCTTATCAACCTTACACAAAATCTGGACTGCTTTGCCCTGCATCCGAGTGTGGAGGATGAAGAAACGCTTGGCCGTCTCTATGTGGACGAGATGGGGGCCCTTTCGGTGCCGGAAAATGTAAAGCCATATTTTGACTATGCGGCCTATGGGCGGGATGCCTCCATCAATGAAAACGGACATTTTGCCCCGGGCGGCTATGTGACAAAGGTTAGCAACGATTTCCGGGAGGTCTATCACGGGATCGAGGACATTCCTGCCGATCACCGGGTTTTCTCCTATCCGAAACTTTCCATCCGGGAGCAGATGGCGGCCTACAAAGAGATTATTGACGGCTCCTCCCTGGAGGGCTATCGGAAACTTTCTAACAAGGAGCGTGAGGAACGATAGGCGGTGTAACTGATTGATGAAGATGTTTCCCGGCGCACGATTGCCGTATCTGTCCGCGCCAGCAAGCTGACGGCCCGGGGCCTTGCCTATGTGGTGGGAGCTGTGGGCCGGAAGATCCGAAAGGCCCACCGGGAGCACCAGACGCCCCACGGCAGGCAGAGCGTGAAAAAGCTCATGGCCCACGGCGCGGCCACAAACAGCATTGAGTTATCCGGGGCCACAAAGGCATTTGACCGGGTGGCCCGGAAGTGGAATGTGGACTATGCTTTTTACAAAACCGGGCCGGACAAATATCTGTTGTTTTTCAAGGCTGGGCAGGCGGATGCGATTACCGCCTGCTTTTCTGAATACTCGCGGAAGGTGCTGAATAAATCCAAGTCCCGCCGCGTTCCTATCCGGGAACAGCTTAGACAAGTGGCGGATCAGCTTGCGAAGGAGAAACCGCGTAAGCGGGAACGGGTAAAGGAGGCGGTTCGTGAGGACAGATAAAATAAAGAAATATGTACTTCCCAACATCCCCTATCTGTTCGTGCTGTGGGCCTGCCTAAAGCTGGGGACGGCCTACCGGCTGGCCGGGGGCGCGGATTTGCCCCATAAGATCATGGGCCTGGGCCAGACCATCGGCCCGGCTTTTGCCGACTTTGCGCCGGGGCTCAATCCTCTTGACTGGCTCATCGGCATCGTGGGCGCGGCGGGCTTTCGGCTCTTGATTTACTTCAAAAGCAAGAACGCCAAAAAATACAGACGGGATGAAGAATACGGATCGGCCCGGTGGGGCGGCCCCAAAGACATCGCCCCTTTCGTCGATCCGAAGTTTGAAAACAACATCATTCTGACCGGGACGGAGTTCCTTACCATGAACACCCGTCCCAAAAATCCAGCCAACGCCCGCAACCTAAACGCCTGCGTCATCGGCTCGTCCGGTTCGGGAAAAACCCGCTTTTGGCTCACTCCCCAGCTACTCCAGGCCAGCGCGGACAAAAAGGGCGGGTGCAGCTTTGTCTGTGTCGATCCGAAGGGCGGGGTGCTCTCCCAGGTGGGGGCTTTCCTGCAACGGCGGGGGTATCGGATTAAGGTTTTCAATTCCATTGATTTCTCAAAATCCATGCACTACAATCCGCTGGCCTATATCAAGAATGAGGCGGACATCCTCAAATTTGTGGATGCGCTGATTTCCAACACCAAAGGCGAGGGCAAGGAGGGCGATCCGTTCTGGACGAAGGCGGAGACGCTCTTATACTGCGCTCTGATTGCTTATATCATTTTTGAGGGGCCCGCCGAGGATCGAAACATGAACACGCTGGTGGATATGATTTCCGGCATGGAGGTAAAGGAGGACGATGAAAATTTCCTAAATGCCGTGGACTATATGTTCAAGGGGCTGGAAAAACGCAAGCCGGACTGCTTTGCGGTCAAGCAATACCGCAAATATAAGTTAAGTAGCGGCAAAACCGCCAAGTCGATCCTTATTTCCTGCGGTGCGCGTCTGGCCCCCTTTGACATCCCCCAGCTCAGGGAGATTATGAGCTATGACGAGATGGAGCTTGACCGCATCGGGGATCGGAAAACGGCGGTGTTCTTTATCATTTCGGACACCACGCAGACCTATAACTTCCTTGTGGCCCTGGCCTTTTCGCAGATGTTCAATCTGCTTTGCGAAAGGGCCGACAATGTTCACGGGGGCCGCCTGCCCCATCATGTACGGGTGCTGTGGGACGAGGCGGCCAACACGGGACAGGTGCCCCAGCTCGAAAAAATCTGCGCCGTGATCCGCTCCCGCGAGGTGTCGCTGACACTCTTTTACCAGCAGTTGGCGCAGTGCAAGGCCATTTACGATAAACACGCGGAGACAATTCTCGGAAATATGGACAGCGTGGTATTCCTGGGAGGCCGCGAGGCCAGCACCATCAAGGAAATATCGGAAAACTGGCTGGGAAAAGCAACCATCTATATGCAGACCGATGGCCGCTCGAAGGGGCAGTCGGAAAGCTACAATCTGAACACCCAGCGGCTGGGCCGGGAGCTGATGACACCCAGCGAGCTGGCAACCATGCCCGGGGACAAGTGCATTTTACAGCTTAGGGGCCTGCCCCCGTTCTACTCCCCGAAGTATGACCTAAAAAAGCACCCGAATTATAAATACACGGCTGAGGCCGACAAAATCAAAAACGCTTTTGACCTTGATAAGCTCATCAACCGCCGCAGGCGGCCTGGGCTTAACGAGGCGTGTGAGATGTATGAGGTGGCTGTGCCGGACGATGCGCTCACGGAAGAGGACGAGGACATCCTCAACTATGACGACATCGACGATCCAGACGCCTTTGCATAAATGGACTTTGGGACAAAGTGTCCCGAAGTTGTAACCTGCCGCCAGTGATGGCGGCTTTTTTCATGGCCGGGGAACACCCGGAGAAATGGAGGCTCTATGCAGTTCTTTTCTTCCGCTATTGATACTTTACAGACCCTTGTTGTGGCTCTCGGCGCTGGCCTGGGCGTGTGGGGCGTAGTCAATCTCCTGGAGGGCTACGGATCGGACAACCCTGGCTCCAATGCTCATGTGCCATAAAGTAACATACAAGAATTTGATAGACAGCACCCCTCTATTCCAAAGAATAACGGAGCAGACTTTGAAAGCTGCCCCGTTATTTTCAACTGTTTTGTGCTTGGTAGCCCTCACCCCACGTCCGCATAGCGTCAAGAATAGGCTTTAGGCTTTTGCCCAAATTTGTCAGACTGTATTCTACCCGTGGCGGAACTTCTGCGTACACCTGACGGTTGACAAGTCCCATTTCTTCCATGTCCCGAAGCTGGGCGGTTAAAACTTTTTGCGATACATTGCCAATGGATTTTTTGAGTTCCCCGAACCGCCTTGTTCCGGGCATTAAGTCACGCAAAATAAGGACTTTCCACTTATCTCCAATGAGCATAAGCGTTGTTTCTACCGGGCAGGCAGGTAATTCTTTCGTTTGCTGCATAGTACCACTCCTTCAAAAGTTTCAAAATAGTTAGTACATCTTTTAAGGATACCTAACACCCTAAATAGACGATACGCTCATTATAACACCAAAAAATACAGAGTGCAATACAAGCGATTTGCGTTAAAAAATATCGTTAAAAAATATTTTTGGAAAAATTTTTTTGAGCAAAGAAATTTCTTGAAACCGCAGTAATATCCAAATGTTTCTTTCAAGTAACTATCCAATAGTATCATTTTGGTAACTACGGCACAATAAAGTGCTTACTTTACGTCAAAAACTGCTGCGCCTATAATATAGGCAAGAGTTGAGGGGAACGGCCGACCCGAAACTCACAACCAAGACATTTTGAACATTAAGGAGGACATTTCCATGAAAAAGTATCTTTCTACAATTTTAGCTTGTACTCTGCTGGCTGCTGCGCTGGCAGGTTGCTCTAACAGCAATACGAACACCGCTCCCGAAACTTCTTCCACTGTTTCTGAATCCCCGTCCAGTGAGCAGACAGAAACAACTGCTTCTGAATCTTCTGAAACGGAGCAGGCGGAACAGACAAATATTGACAAGGCTCTTGCCCTTATCAATACCTTTGCTTCCGGCGATACGGAAACTGCCCGCGAACTGTTGGACGAAAATTACATTCAGCACAATCTGGCCTACGGCACAGGAGAAGAAGCCTTTATCGGTTCTGTCGAGTATCTAGCTTCCGCAGAGGTTCCTACAACGGTTGAAAATATTCGGGCTTTTGAAGATGGCGATAAAGTGTTTTTACAGACGGTCTACAATTTTGCCGGTGCAGGCGAGCAGGTAGCCTTTGACATCTTCCGCTTTGATGAAGAAGGAGAAATTGTCGAGCATTGGGATAACCTTGTGGCACTGGCTTCCGAAGCAAACCCGTCCGGTCATACACAAATTGACGGAACTATGGAAAACACGGATTTGGATAAGACCGAAGAAAACCGGGAATTAGTAGAGAATTTCCTGTATGACGTTATGCAGGGTAACAACCCGGAGAAAACTGCCGACTATTTTGACGGAGATACTTATATTCAGCATAATACGGCTATCGCAGACGGCGTTTCCGGTCTGAATGAAGCCCTTACCGCACTGGCTGAACAGGGAATCCAGATGATTTACAATGAAACCCACATGATTCTTGCACAGGGTAATTTTGTACTGGCTGTCAGCGAGGGTACCTATGGCGGCGAACCTACAAGCTACTATGACTTGTGGCGCATAGAAAACGGCAAAATTGCCGAGCATTGGGACGTGATGGAAACGATTGCAGAGGAATCCGCATGGCAGAATCAGAACGGCAAATTCTAACCGTTACCAATGAGTAACTATGGCACAATATTGTGCTTACTTCACAGCGAATCCAAAGAGGATTACAATAAATTCATAAAAACACAGGAGGTATTACCATGAATGAAGTCGTAAAATTTTTGCAGGAGAATCCCGTACAGTATCTGGCTACCGTAGGCCGTGACGGAAAGGCGAAATGCCGCCCCTTCATGTTTGCAGGGGAAGTGGACGGCAGGCTTTGGTTCTGCACCAACAACCAGAAAGAGGTCTACAAGGATATGCAGGGGAATCCGGCGGTTGAGGTGTCTGTTTCCAGCCCGTCTTATGCGTGGATTCGTCTGAACGGGGAAGCCGTTTTTGAGAACAACATGGCAGTCAAAGAAATGTGTATTCAGAACCCCATTGTCAAAGGGCAGTATGGGGAAGCGACAAATCCAATCTTTGAAGTGTTCTACTTGAAGAACGCCCATGCAGTAATTGCCGACTTCTCCGGCAATCCGCCGACAGAATACAGTCTGTAAAAAGAATTTCCCAAATATCTTCGGGGCGAGGTGGAATCCCTGACCGGCAGTGATAGTCTGCGAACTGCAAAGGCAGCCGAAACGGTGCGATTCCGTTACCGACGGTAACAGTCCGGACGAGAGAGGATATGACAAGAGCAGCCCTGCAAGTATCAAACTTTGCGGGGCATGTTCTTAATCTAAATCATATCCGGATAGGAGAATTATGGAGAAAACAGCAGCTATCCGAAAGAAAACATCAATCCAAAATGTGCGTATGCTCACAATGACCGCCGTACTTTCGGCAATTTCCTTTGTCCTTGCTTTTTTTGAATTTCCGGTTCCATTATCTCCGTCATTTGCGAGAATGGATTTATCAGACTTGCCCGCACTAATTGGAGCCTTTGCATACGGCCCTGTATCGGGCATATTGATTGAACTTGTCAAAAATGCCTTGCAGTTACTTACGTCCTCTACTGGCGGTATCGGGGAACTTGCCAATTTTATCATGGGGAGCAGCTTTGTTGTAACTGCCGGGATTATCTATAAATTACGCAAAACAAAAAAGACAGCTATGATTGCCTGTTTCAGTGCCAGTGTTGTAATGGGAATCACAGCAGCGGTTGTCAACTATTTTATCCTGCTTCCCGTATTTGAAGCGTTTATGCCGCTTGACCAACTGATTGCGTCGTTTGGAGCATTTATTCCTTTTATCAAGACAAAACTTGATGTGGTATTATTTAACGCCTTTCCTTTCAATTTGCTGAAAGGAATTGGTATCAGTATCGTTACCATGTTTCTTTATAAACGGCTTACCCCTATTTTAAGGGGAAGCCAGAAATAGGACGGAGGTGTGTTATGCAGGCAAGAGATTATCTGAAATATATTGTGGAAGAAATTCACTCCACTGTTTTTGCAACCGTAGACAGTGAAGGGCGGCCTGTTACCTGCGCCATTGATATTATGGACTACGATAAAAGCAGCCTTTACTTTTTGACTGCAAGAGGAAAAAACTTTTATGACCGCCTGAAGGCCAATGACAATATCGCTTTTACTGCCATGAAGGGCAAAGATACTCTTTCCTGCGTAGCGGTATCCGTACAGGGAAAAGCGCAGGAAATTGGCCCGGACAGACTGCCAGCCCTGTTCGAAAAAAATCCATATATGGAAAAAATATATCCTGATGTACGTTCCCGCAACGCCCTTACTGTTTTCAAAATCTATGAGGGAACCGGCGAATGGTTTGACCTCTCAAAACGTCCGATTGAACGGGAAAATTTCTCTTTCGGCGGCGCACAGGAGAAGCAGACCGGTTATTTTGTAACGGATAAGTGTATTGGCTGTAAACTATGCTATTCCAAATGCCCGCAGAAATGTATTGATATAACCCGAAAGCCCGTTTTGATTGAACAGGAGCATTGCCTGCATTGTGGGAATTGCTTTGAGGTCTGTCCGGCGAGGGCAGTCGAAAGGAGGGAACGTTTATGACGCAGAAACGGACGCAGGAGCAACGTATCGACTTCTTGCTTCGGTATTTATTAAATGAACACAAAGAATATCAAAATACCAGCGTTCCTGCGAATCCATCAGATAAAAGGCGGCTTTTACGCAGTTTAATGAATATACGCCCGCCTGCTCCTGTCAGCGAGGAATTTTTGCAGGAGCAGGATAGTTACCTTCAAACTCGACTATCTGAAAGGGGCATTACGAAAGTTGTGGATTTAACGCCGGTACAGACAGGCTTGTATCTATGGCAAGGCGATATCACCACCCTTGCCGCAGATGCGATTGTCAATGCGGCAAACAGCCAAATGCTGGGCTGCTTTGTTCCCTGCCACGGCTGCATTGATAATGCCATTCACACCTATGCAGGCGTTCAACTTCGGTTGGAATGCGCCCGTATCATGGGTGGGAAGAAAGAAGAACCCACCGGCAAGGCGAAAATTACAAATGCCTATAATCTTCCCTGCCGGTATGTATTACATACTATCGGCCCTATCATTCATGGAGCCGTTACCAGAACAGACCAGGAACTGCTGGCAGGCTGCTACTGTTCCTGTCTGGAATTGGCGGCAGCTTATGGCTTGAAAAGTGTTGCTTTCTGCTGCATTTCCACCGGAGAATTTCATTTCCCTGACGAACTGGCCGCACAGATTGCCATACAGACTGTCAGAGAATGGCAACAGAAGAATCCAGACAAAATTGAGGTGATTTTCAATGTTTTTAAGGACAGCGACTATAAAATCTACAAACGCCTATTGTGATAATATGGAACAGCTCAGGCAGGAACTTCATGCAGCGGACGCAGTGGTGATCGGAGCCGGTTCCGGGCTTTCCACTTCTGCCGGATTCACTTATACAGGAGAGCGTTTTGAAAAATATTTTGGAGATTTTATTAAGAAATATGGTTTTCATGATATGTATTCCGGCGGTTTTTATCCTTTTGAAACTTTAGAGGAACACTGGGCGTATTGGAGCAGATACATTTATATCAACCGTTATATGGACGCTCCAAATCCAGTTTACCAGAATCTTTTGACATTGGTACAGAACAAAGATTATTTTGTATTGACAACCAATGTAGACCACTGTTTTCAGAAAGCCGGATTTGATAAGGACAGATTATTTTATACACAAGGCGACTATGGCTTGTGGCAGTGTTCTAAGCCCTGCCACAATAAGACATACGACAATGAAACGATTATCCGAAAAATGTTTGCAGAGCAAAAGGACATGAAGATACCAAGTGAATTAGTCCCGCATTGCCCTGTCTGCGGTGCGCCCATGTCAATGAATCTGCGGGCAGATAATACCTTTGTTGAAGATGAAGGCTGGCATGACGCTGCTGGCAGGTATAAGGATTTCATTCGTAACCATGAAAGCTTGTGCGTCCTTTATCTGGAATTGGGAGTAGGCGGGAATACCCCGGTTATTATTAAGTATCCATTTTGGAGAATGACCTGCCAAAACCCAAAATCAAGTTATGCCTGTATCAACTTGTCGGAAGCATACTGTCCGAAAGAAATTCAAAAACGAGCAATTTGCATTACCGGAGATATAGGGGACGTTTTGAAAAATCTGTTTATGTAGAAAAAGCAAATCCAGCCGAGCCAGTCAATAGCAAGTGAACGGGCTTTGCCCGCTATTGACAGCCCCGCCTGTCTTTGCTGACAGGCAGCCAAGAGGGGGATAGCCCAGAGTGCTATCGCCCTCTTTTCATCATTAAAACTGAATACCCACCGCCCATCACAGCGGCACATGAAGCAGTAAATCCGAAAAAGATTTGCTGCTTTTTTTGCGCCCATTTTCAAAAATCCTGTCCTGCTCTTTGGCAAATTTCAAAACCGTCCGTGTGAAAGAGTAGACAGAAATTTTCTGAAATCCAGTCCGCAGAGTTGGCAAAATCGGATTTTCATGTGGTGTGGGTAGTGAACGGGAAAAATGAACGGCGGAAAGCGGGCAGGACGAGCCGCCGCAATCGCCATATTTACGGAAACAAGCCAAAATGCCCTTTGCGAATTGTAGTAGGGATAGAGGGCGGGGAAAGCGTGAGTTTCTAAGAGCAAGATTCTACCGCAGTACCAAAATTCGCTTATCGCTCATTTTGCCCCTGCGGGAATCTTGTTGGGGAGTGCCTTCCCCAAACCCTGCTTATGCGGCTTACGCCGCTGAAAAATCCCTCAAAATATTTTTTCGGATTTTTCAAAAACAGTTCCGCTTTACCCCCTGTTTTTCTCCTATTAGTGAGAGGACACCACGCACAGAAAGGAGGTCAACGACCATGCGAAAGAAATACAATACGCCCCACCGCAGCCGGGTAATCAAAACACGATTGACAGAGGAAGAATACAGCGAGTTTTCCGAGCGAGTTACCCTTTGTCAGATGAGCCAGTCCGAGTATATCCGGCAAGCCCTTATGAAGTCGAGAATCACCCCCGTCATTGCCGTTTCCCCGGTCAATGAGGAGCTGCTGTCCGCTATCGGGAAGCTCACCGCAGAATACGGAAAAATCGGGAGCAACCTCAATCAGATTGCCCGCTATCTGAACGAATACGGTAATTTCGGGGTCCCCGCAAAGCCAGACGGCTTTGTGGGGAGAGGAGGAGCGACGGAGCAGGTGAGCTTTTCGCCGCAAGGCGGAAACGAACAAGCGGAGTCCGCGACGACGAACCACGCCCTGCCCGGTGATGTGAAAGCCGCCATTTCCGACCTTGCCGCCCTCAAATTTGAAGTCTTGCAGAAAGTAGGTGAAGCCGTTGGCAACATTCAAACATATCAGCTCTAAAAATGCTGATTACGGAGCCGCCGAGAAATACCTCACTTTCCAGCACGATGAGTTTTCCATGAAGCCCACCCTTGACGAAAGCGGGCGGCTTGTGCCGAGGGAGGATTACCGCATAGCAGCCCTTAACTGCGGCGGGGAGGATTTTGCCGTTGCCTGTATGCGTTCCAATCTCCGCTATGGCAAAAACCAGAAACGGGAAGATGTGAAAAGCCACCACTATATCATCAGCTTTGACCCACGGGACGGGACGGACAACGGGCTGACCGTAGATAAGGCGCAATCGCTGGGCGAGGAATTTTGCAGAAAGCAATTTCCCGGACATCAGGCGTTAGTCTGCACCCACCCGGACGGGCATAACCACAGCGGCAATATCCATGTGCATATCGTCATAAACAGCTTGCGCATAGAAGCTGTCCCGCTTCTGCCCTACATGGACAGACTGGCAGACACCAAAGCCGGGTGCAAGCACCGCTGCACGGACGCAGCCATGGAATATTTCAAGAGCGAAGTCATGGAGATGTGCCACCGGGAAAACCTCTATCAGATTGATCTTTTGCATGGGAGCAAAAACCGCATTACCGAGCGTGAATACTGGGCGCAGAAGAAAGGGCAGCTTGCCCTTGACAAAGAGAACGCCGCCCTTGCAGCCACCGGGCAGCCCGTGAAGCAGACCAAGTTTGAAACGGACAAGGCGAAGCTGCGGCGGACGATACGGAAAGCCCTTGACCGGGCAGCCACCTTTGACGAGTTTTCCGCTTTGCTTCTGCAACAGGGCGTGACCGTCAAGGAAAGCCGGGGGCGGCTTAGTTACCTCACGCCGGACAGGACGAAGCCCATCACGGCGAGGAAGCTGGGAGATGATTTTGACCGCACCGCTGTACTTGCTACTCTCACGCAGAACGCCCACAGAGCCGCCGAACAGACCGCAGGCATACCCGAACACCTCGGAACTTCCAAAGGCGGCGCACCGGGAGAAAAAGCCATTAAAAACACCCCGGCAAATGACACCTTGCAGCGCATGGTTGACCGGGAAGCCAAGCGAGCCGAGGGCAAGGGCGCAGGCTATGACCGCTGGGCGGCAGTACACAATCTCAAACAGATGGCGGCTACCCATAACTTCCTCACGGAAAATGAACTGCTTGACCCTGACAGTCTGGACGCAGCCGAGAAAGCCGCAAGGGAAACCTTATCCGAGAAGCGGGAGGCACTCAAAACCGTTGAAGCCGCTCTTGCCGCAAAGAAGGAGCTGCGGAAAGCCGCTAACGACTACCGCCGCACCCGCCCCACCGTTGATGAACACAGGAAGCTGAAAGGCAAAAAGGCAGACCGCTTTTATCAAGCCAACGAAGCGGATTTTATCATTTACGAAGCGGCAAAGCGGAAGTTAAGGGAACTGCACCCCGGTAACAAGCTGCCCTCACGGGACAAGCTGAACGCCGAGATTGAAGCCTTGATTTCACAGAAAAACGCCCTTTACAACGAATACCGGGAAGCAAAGGCAGCCCATGAGCGGCTGTTTACCGCACAGCAGAACGCACAGAAGCTATACCGCCAGCCGAGCCGCAGAAAGGAGCAGAGCCATGAACGATAGACCGCTGCCGAGAATGAACTACACCCAATACCGCAAAATGCGCCGCCTTGTGCATGAGTGCTGCAATTATGACGGCGGCAACTGTATTTTGCTGGACGACGGCGAGGGCTGCGTGTGCGTACAGAGCATTTCCTACTCCCTGCTGTGCAAGTGGTTCAGGATTGCCGTACTGCCCCTTGACAAAGACCTTGCCGCCGCCCTTTTCCCCGCCCGGCATGGGCTAAGGCGCTGTGGGGAGTGCGGGCGCAGCTTTTCCCCGCCAAGGCACAACACCCTCTACTGCCCGGAGTGCGCCGCCAGACGGACACGCTGGAAGAAACGGGAATGGGCGGCGAGGAACAGGGGCAGACCGTAGAAAAAGTACCCCTGAAAAACCCAGTAAAATCAGGGCTTTTCAAACGCCGCTCAAAGGGTATGCGATAGATTTATCCTTTCCCCTCAAAAAACGCCTTTTCATGCGTAACAGAAAACGCAGAGAGCCACCGCAGAAAAGAGGTGATTACCATAACCGAATACATCACAGCCGACACCCCGATGCCGCCGTTCCTCAGATACCCCCGTTTCCTGCTGGAACTGGATATATCTCATACCGCAAGGCTGCTCTATACCCTGCTGTTAGACCGCACCGCCCTTTCGCAGAAGAACGACTGGCAGGACAATGAGGGCAGGACATTCATTATCTATCCTATTGCGGAGCTTGCGGAAACGCTGGACAAGGGGCGCACCGCCGTAAAGAACGCATTGAACGAACTGGATGCCGCTGGGCTGCTGGAACGCCGACGGGCAGGATTTTCCGTAGCCAGCCGCCTTTATGTGAAGCTGCCCTGTATGCCAGAAGTCCAGTTTTCCGACCTTATGACGGGCGGAAAAGCGACCCTCACAGGGACGGAAAAGCGGCTGACTGATGGGCAGGAAACCGACCCTATGATGGGCGGAAAACCGACCCCTAATAAGACTAATATAAACAGACTGAATAAGAGCCAACTGATGGGAGTGAGAGGGAAACCGCCCTCCCTTTATGGCAGATTCCAAAATATCTCCCTTTCAGAAGCAGAGTATGCAGAGCTGAAAGAGGAATACCCGGACAGGCTGGAACGGTTTATCGAGGAAATGAGCCGCTACCTTGCCGCCAACGGAAAGACCTATGACAATTATGCCGCCGCTTTGCGTATCTGGGCTGACAATGACAGAAAGGCAGCCCCGAAGCAGGGCATACCCGATTACACCTACAAGGAGGGCGAGAGCTTATGACAAATGATTTTGAAAAGATATTTAATACCGCAGCCGAGCCGGAGGACTACAAGGGCGAGGACGGCCTGCTTTACTGCGGCAAGTGCCGCACGCCGAAAGAAGCCTATTTCCCTGCTGATAAGATTGCCCTGTTCGGGCGTGACCGCCACCCGGCAGAATGTAAATGCCGCAGGGCGCAGCGCATGGAGCGTGAAGCCGCCGGGCAGCGCAGAAAGCACCTTGACACCGTGGAGGACTTGAAACGCTGGGGCTTTACCGACCCCGCCATGCGGAACTGGACTTTTGAGAATGACAACGGGAAATGCCCGCAGCTCCCTATGGCGAAAAAATATGTGGAGCGTTGGGAGGAAATGCAGTCCGAAAACGGCGGACTTCTGTTGTGGGGCAAGGTAGGCACAGGCAAGAGCTATTTTGCCGGGTGTATTGCAAACGCCCTCATGGAACAGGAAATCCCCGTCAAAATGACAAACTTTGCCCTCATTCTCAATGACCTTGCCGCCAGCTTTGAGGGCAGGAACGAATACATTTCCCGTCTTTGCAGCTACCCCCTGCTTATCATTGATGATTTTGGCATGGAGCGTGGCACAGAGTACGGTTTAGAGCAGGTCTACCATGTGATTGACAGCAGAAGCCGCAGCGAAAAGCCCTTAATCGTTACCACAAACCTCACGCCGGACAACCTGCAAAACCCGCAGGACACCGACCATGCCCGTATCTATGACCGATTAGTGGAAATGTGTGTGCCGGTACTCTTTACCGGGGAGAACATACGCAGAGCCGCCGCCCAGCAGAAAATGGAACGGCTGAAAGAACTGTTGAACAACTGAAAGGAGAAGCCTATGACAGATAAGAAAGGGTCAATCATTTTTTCTATGTGGTGAGGGGCAAGAAGCCCCACCCCGAAATTGAATAAAGTGGGGTCATTCGTTATGATTGGAGAGCACCACCAAAGTAACAATCCGGTCTAAAGGAGCCTCTCCGTCATGGAATATATCCGCACTACCGCCTCTGGGCAAATGGTGATGGAGCAAAGCACAAGCTATCTGTTCATCCCATCCCAGCTATATGGCTTTCACAACACCCAAACGACCTACAAGGTAACTCGCACAGGCCGGGGAGCCTATGTCTATCACGGCTACCTGGACACCCCGGAGGAGGAGCGGATTTGCCCCTGCTGCGGAGCCACCATGCACATCAACGGCACCTCGGAAGTGTCGCTCCGGCATCTCCCTGTTGGCAGGGAGCTTGGCATTGTCCGCTTCCCACGCAGTCAATTCCGCTGCCCAAAGTGCGGGGCTACAAAGGTTCAATTCATTCCGTTCAGGGCGAGGAGGCATCGTATCACGGAACAGCTCTACCAGTTTGCCAGAGGCTTGCTTGCCCTTGGCGTGTTCAACAACAAGCAGGTCAGCAGCATGACCGGGCTGGGAGAAAATGTGGTCAAGGAGATTGACCTTGAACGGCTCAAGGAGAAGTACATCATCAACGGCAAGCTTTTTAAGCCGGAACAACAAGCCCGGTATCTCGGCATTGACGAATTTCTGCTCCATTCGGGGTACAGGTACGCCACCCTCATTGTAGACCTTGAAACAGGCCATATTCTCTGGCTTGGCCGTGGGAAAAGCAAGCAGGTGGTCTATGACTTCATTGACCATGTTGGCCTTGAATGGATGGACGGTGTGGAGGCCGTGGCCTGCGATATGAACTCCGACTTCCAGGAGGCTTTTGAGGAGCGTTGCCCTCATATCCAAGTTGTCTTTGACCACTTCCATATCGTTAAGAACTTCAACGAGAAGGTGGTTAAGAGAGTCCGCATTGACGAGCAGGAGCGGCTTATGGAGGAGGGCGATACGGACGCTGCAAAGGCTTTGAAGCACAGCCGCTATATCCTCACCTCCAACCGTTCCACGCTCCAGAAAAAGGACGCAGAGGCCGCAGAGGGCAAGGTTCTACGCAAGGGTTCTGACCTGTTTGGAACGGATGCCGTTGTCCGCAAAGGCGGCAATGAGGAGCGGTACGATGAACTGCTGAAGCAGAACAAGTTACTGTTCACTCTTGACCTTGTGAAAGAGAAGCTGGCGGATGCCTACACCGAGACGGACGAGGCTCGTATGGCGGACAAGATAACCGAGATTATTGACCTCTGCCAGTCCACCTCCTGCAAGCCTCTCCACTGGTTTGGCAGGCTCCTCCTCAACCACTTTGAGGGGATTATAGCCCATGCCACCTACCACATTTCCAGCGGCAAGGTGGAGGGTATTAACCAGCGAATCAAGACCTTGCGGAGGCAGGGCTACGGCTACCCGGATGATGAATACTTCTTCCTAAAGCTCTTTGACATGAGCCGGACGAACAGACATCAAGACCCTAAATCACATACGAAAAGTGATTGACCCATAAGAAACAGCATAATGAAAACAGCGCAGACCGCCGCCCAAATATGGGGACCCCGCAAAATCAGGGATTTTGTGGGGAAAGGAGGCGCAGCAAAATGAACGAGCTTTCACGCCGGCGTGAAAGCGAGGGATATGGAGCTTGTGCCGACGCTGTGACGGAGATCCGCATGGGGAACACCGTCCTTGTCGTGTCCGGCTTTTGCAGGAAAGACACTACCGCCACCGCAGCCGACAAGATGATGAAAGTCCTTGAAGCGGAAACCGCAGCCACACCGAAGCCGCCTTATACTGCATGAGCCGGGGCGAGGAAAAGCGGCCATGCCGGGGAGCATGACCGCCTTATAAACCATTCTTGCCCCATTTAGTTTGGAACGGGGCCAAGCCCTAAAGCTCCAGCAAGGAACAAAAATACAACAACAACGACAGGAATTAGCAGCATAATGGCAGATAACACGAAAGTTTGCAAACATGGCAGTTGGTTTTTCTTTCGCCATACGCCATAAATCAAAAGAGCGACACTTGCCACAAGGCAGATAACCGGGAAATATACCATTGCAAAACCAAGCCACCCCATACTGTCAATTAAGAACATCAGAAACAAAACGGCAGCAATGCCCCCGGCAATCTTGAAAATAGACTTCCTTTCTGCTTTCCGTTGGAGCTTCACAAGCTCAAATGTATCGGTCAAAGCAGTGGTAGCCGTGTCCTGAGTAATTTCGGTTTCTGAAATTCTTTCAGACCGCATAATTTCCAACACGCTAACGCTCAAAGCGTCGGCTAATGGCTCAATCGTGTTTATGTCGGGAAATCCCAAGCCACGCTCCCATTTACTGACTGCTTTATCGGTTACTTGCAGTTTTTTTGCCAATTCCACTTGCGTCATACCGTTTTCTTTTCGCAGAGTGGCAATGAATGTACCAAATTTTTTTGCGTCCATAGTTAGACCCCCTTTGCGTTTGTCTGCTCATAGTATAGCGCACATGGCGGTATACGACAACCGACGCATAGTTTATGACGGGTTTTATCCAAACTCTACGGAAAGTTTAGGTAAAGAGCAGAGGTTAATTAGTGCATTTTTGATAGTATATATCAAACCTATGAACATTTCTGCTGCTTATATGATATGACAACCCTTATTTCCAAAACTGTTATTCTAACAGTCCATAAAGAAGCAGAATTTACAATTTACCGCTATACAGACCGCCGCCCCATGTGGTACAATGAATCTACGGAATAGTGGGGCTGGCTGTCGGAAATGGAGGAAACTATGTTAAGACAGACCAACCAGACAACCCCTGTTACCGCCCTTTACGCACGATTGAGTAAAGATGATGAGCTGCAAGGTGAGAGCAATTCCATATCCAACCAAAAGCGTATCTTAGAAAGCTACGCAAGAGAACACGGCTTTATGAACTACCGATTTTTCGTTGATGACGGCTGGAGTGGTGCGAACTTCCAAAGACCCGGCTTCACGGAGATGATGGACTGCGTGGAAAGCGGCGAGGTCAAATGCGTCATTACCAAAGACCTGTCCCGCATGGGCAGAAACTACCTGCAGGTCGGAATGTTTACGGAAATCACTTTCCCCAAGAAAGGAGTCCGCTTTATCGCTATCAATGACGGAGTGGACAGCGCACAGGGCGATAACGATTTGACACCTCTAAAGAATCTTTTCAACGAATGGATGGTGAGGGATACGAGCAAGAAAATCAAGGCAGTTTTCAGAAGCAAGGGCATGAGCGGCAAGCCCATCACAAGCCAGCCTGTCTATGGGTACTTAAAAGGCGAGGACGGGCATTTCATCATTGATGAAGAAGCCGCCCCGGTAGTCAGGCAGATTTTCAGCCTGTGCCTTGCGGGGAACGGCCCGACCAAAATCGCCCGTATGCTGACCGGGCAGGGAATCCCCACGCCGGGGACGCTGGAATACCGCAGGACGGGCAGCACCCGCCGCTACCACCCCGGCTATGAGTGCAGATGGGCGACCAACACCGTTGCGCATATCCTTGAACGCAAGGAATATCTGGGGCATACGGTAAACTTCAAGACCGAGAAAATCTCCTACAAGGTAAAATCCAGCGTGGAGAACCCGGAGGAAAAGCAGGCTGTATTTGAAAACACCCATGAGCCGATAATCGACCCTGCCACATGGGAGCGTGTGCAGGAATTACGCAGGCAGCGCAAACGCCCTAACCGCTATGATGAAGTGGGCTTGTTCTCCGGCATACTCTTTTGTGCCGACTGCGGCAGCGTCATGTATCAGCAGAGATACCAGACGGACAAGCGGAAACAGGACTGCTACATCTGCGGCAGCTACAAAAAGCGCACCCGTGACTGCACGGCGCACTTTATCCGCACCGACCTTTTGACAGCGGGCGTGACCGCCAATCTGCGGAAAGTAACCAGCTATGCGGAGAAGCACGAAAAGCAGTTTATGAAGCTGTTAATCGAGCAGAACGAGGACGGCGGCAGGAAGCGCAGCGCAGCCAGAAAGAAAGAACTGGACGCAGCCGAAAAGCGTATCGCGGAGCTGTCCGCTATCTTCAAAAGGCTTTATGAGGACAGCGTAGCCGGGCGCATTTCTGACGACCGCTTTATGGAACTGTCGGCAGACTATGAAGCCGAACAGAGCCAGCTTAAAGAGCGTATCGCAGAGCTGCAAGGGGAGCTTTCCAAGGCACAGGAGGCAACGGTCAATGCGGAAAAGTTTATGAACATTGTCCGCAGCCACACCAGCTTTGAAGAACTGACCCCTACCCTGCTGCGGGAGTTTGTGGAGAAGATAATCGTCCACGAAACCGAAGCCCTTGACGGGAAACGCCGGGGGAAGCTCCGCAGACAGGAAATTGAAATCTATTACTCTTTTGTCGGCAAGGTGGATTTGCCCGACTAATGCCCGACCTATCCGACACACCTCTTTTGTGCCGGATAGGAACGGCAAAAATTTTTACACTTCTATTGCTTCTTTATCTCACATGAGCAAAAAGCCAGGGCATGAAACAGCTCATGGCGGGCGGCGGCATCATCCTGCTCGGCACTACGCTGATCCCTCTGCTGTCCGGCCTGTTTTAAGGTAGCGGCTTATGGGATTTCTCACCGACTGGCTGACCGACTGGCTCAAAAGCCTGCTCATTGAAGGCATTTTAGGCAATCTGAGCGGCCTTTTTGATACGGTAAATGCCCGAGTCGGGGAGATTGCGGGGGAGGTGGGAACAACTCCGGCGGCGTGGAACGCCGGAGTTTTCTCCCTCATCCGCCAGATTTCCGAGACGGTAATTTTACCGATTGCCGGGTTAGTCCTAACCTATGTGGCAGTCTATGAGCTCATTCAAATGCTGATAGACCGCAACAACTTACATGACATCGACACCTGGATGTTTTTCAAGTGGATTTTCAAGACGGCGGCGGCCATCCTCATCCTCTCCAACACCTTCAATATCGTCAACGCGATTTTTGATGTGTCGCAGAGCGTGATTGCAAGCTCGGCGGGGGTGATCCAGGGCTCCACGGACATATCGCCGGATATGCTGGCGGATTTGGAGGCCACACTGGAGACAATGGGGCTGGGCTCCCTTTTGGGCCTGTGGCTCCAGTCTATCTTTATCGGCTTTACCATGACCGCGCTGAATATCGTGATCTTTGTTCTGATTTATGGCCGTATGCTGGAAATCTATATGCTGACCAGTTTAGCGCCCATCCCGGTGGCTACCCTGTCCAACCGGGAAATGGGGAGCATGGGGCAGAATTATCTGAAGTCCTTGTTTGCCATCGGTTTCCAGGGGCTGTTGATCCTGCTGTGTGTGGGCATCTATGCGGTACTCATTCAAGAGATCGCCACAAGTGGCGATCCTATCGGCGCGATATGGGGAGCCGTGGGCTATACGGTTTTGCTCTGCTTTATGCTGTTCAAGACCGGGACGATTGCAAAAAGTATCTTTGGCGCGCATTGAGAAAGTGAGGTTGAACTATGGCGAAAACGCAGGAGGCGGCGGGCCGGGGAGCCCCCGCTGTGGATATGGCGCAGGAGGATTTCCGGCGCTTGTTGTTTGAGGCTCCGATTGCGGAGCTTGCGGAAAACCAGGGCATCAGCATTGATGAGGCGGTAAAGCTCCGGGTGGAGCAGGCCGTGGCGGAGGCCACCGCCCCACAGGTAACGGTGCGGCCCATCGAGCCCCAGGGCAAGCTGATCGGCTTTGCCAGCGTAAACTTTGGGGGCGTGGTGGTGGACGGGAAAAACGGCGTGTTCCTGGGCGCGCCCAGCAAGCCCGATCCCACCAGCAGGACAGGCTACCGCTCCACGGCCCGGGTAACAAACCGGGACTTGCAGGCCCAGCTTGACCGGGCGGCGGCCCAGGGCTATAACCGGGCTGTGGAAAAGCTGCTGGCCCGAGCCGAGGCGGTACGGCCTGCGTCAATCCGGGAACAAATGGCGCAGGCCGCAAAGGAGGCCGGAAAGGAAAACGCCGCCCGGCCCGCCCCGGCAAAGGGCAAGGAGGCAAGGAATGACCGATAAGGCGGCTTTGGGACAAATTGTCCCGAAGTCCCCGGACTGCCCAGAGGGGCTGTTTCTGAAGGATGGCATCGAGGGGCTGCTCTCCCTGCCCCATCATTCGGTGGATATGCTCTTGACCGATCCGCCCTATGGCACCACCCGGAACTTTTGGGATGTGCTGTTGCCGCTCCCGGAACTATGGGAGGCTGTGAAATGGGCGGTCAAGCCGGAGGGCGCGGTGCTGTTCTTTGCACAGTGCCCCTATGACAAAGTGTTGGGGGCCTCCAACCTTTCCATGCTCCGCTACGAGTGGATCTGGTACAAGGAGCGCGGGACAGGCTTTCTCAACGCAAACCGGGCCCCGCTGAAAAAGTCCGAGAATATCTTGGTATTTTATCAGAAAGCCCCGCTTTACAATCCGCAGTTTACTTACGGCAAGCCGTACAACCGCGTCCATGCCCGCAGCGGCACCAGCCCGAACTATGGGAAATTTGAGCGGCAGAGCTCCCAGTCCAGCGATGGGCGGCGCTATCCGGGAAATGTGCTCTTTGTTCCCACCGTGACGGGAGGCATCCATCCCACGCAAAAGCCCGTGGAGCTGTGCGAGTATTTCATTAAGACCTACACCCGGCCCGGCGAGTTGGTGGCGGACATCTGCGCGGGCTCTGGCACAACCGCCGTTGCCGCCCTCAATTCGGGCCGCCGCTTTATCTGCTTTGAAACGGCCCCGGCCTTTTATGCCCCGGCTACGGAGCGCATCCGTATGGCGCGGGCGGCGGTGGAGGCCGGGGAGAAAGGAGTTTGATTATCGGAGATTATTCTATCATTTACGCCGATCCGCCCTGGCGGTACGCGCAGAAGGGCCTGCAAGGAGCGGCGGAGCATCATTATCCCACAATGGGAATAGACGAGTTATGTGCGCTCCCGGTGGCGGAACTGGCCGCCCCGGACAGTGCGCTTTTTTTGTGGGCGACTTTCCCCCAGCTCCCCGAGGCCCTGCGGCTCATTAAGGCGTGGGGCTTTCAGTATAAGTCCGTGGCTTTCGTCTGGCTGAAGAAAAACAAAAAGGCCGACAGTTGGTTTTACGGCCTGGGCTTTTGGACGAGGGGAAATGCGGAGGTCTGCCTGCTGGCAACCAGGGGACATCCGAAACGGCAGGCGGCAAATATCCACCAGTTTATCATTTCCCCCATTGAGGCCCACAGCAAAAAGCCGGACGAGGCCCGGGAAAAGATCGTTGCCCTCATGGGTGATCTGCCCCGGGTGGAGCTGTTCGCAAGGCAGACGCCGCCCGGCTGGGATGTGTGGGGAAACGAGGTGGAAAGCACTATCCCGGACTTTGGGACAAATTGTCCCGAAGTCTTTGGGGAAAGGAAGGAGGCTGATCCATGCCCTATGTGAATGTCCCTAATGACTTATCCAAAATCAAAACGAAGATGGCCTTTAACCTTACAAAACGCCAGCTTATCTGCTTTGGCGGCGCGGCGGCCATCGGCATCCCGTCCTATCTGCTGGCCCGGGAGCCCCTGGGGAATACCGGGGCCATGTTCCTTATGCTGGCGGTCATGCTCCCGGCGTTCCTGCTGGCGATGTATGAAAAAGACGGGCTCCCCTTTGAAAAGGTGGTAAAAAATATCCTCCGGGCCAAGTTTCTGCGGCCCGGGGTACGGCACTATCAGACGGAAAACCTGTACGCCCCGTTTACCGGGCGGGGCGCTGTGAGAAAGGAGGATGCGATTGCGAAAGGCAAACAAGAAAAGCAAAAGCGGCCCCGGAAGGGCTAACCGCCGGGCGGCCCTGTCCGTCCAGCAGACGATCCCCTATCTGGCGATGCACCCGGACGGGGTGTGCAAGCTCCCCGGCGGGCTCTACACGAAAACCGTGGAATACGAGGACATCAATTATTCCGTGGCAAGCACCGAGGATCAGACGGCGATTTTCGGCGGCTGGAGCTCATTCCTCAATTACTTTGACAGTTCCCTGCCGTTCCAGCTTTCCTTTATCAACCGCCGCTCCCATTCCCGGAGCCGCTACAAGGTCAACATTCCCCAGGCGGACGATGCGTTTAACAGCGTCCGAGAGGAATTTACCGGGATGCTGAAAAATCAGATTGCGAAAAGCAACAACGGCATTGAACGCTCCAAGTATATCACTTTCGGCATCCCCGCCGAGGGGATCGCGGAGGCCCGGCCCCGCCTGGAGCGCGTGGAGGCCGATGTGATGGGCAACTTCAAGCGGCTGGGCGTTCCCTCCGAGCCGATGGACGGGCGGGCGCGGCTGGCTCTGCTCTACGGCCAGATGCACCCGGGGAGCCGGGAGCCGTTCCGCTTTTCGTGGAAGGACATCCCGCAGACGGGGCTGGGCACAAAGGACTTTATCGCCCCGGACAGCTTTGACTTTAGGCAGTCCCGCTCGTTCCGTATCGGCCAGTATTGGGGCGCAGTGTCCTACTTACAAATTTTAGCGTCTGAGCTCTCTGACAAGCTCCTTGCGGAGATTTTGGAACTGGATGCGGAAATGACGGTCACGCTCCATATTCAGACGGTGGATCAGTTAAAGGCCATCAAGACCATTAAGGGGAAAATCTCGGACATCGGGAAAATGAAGGTGGAGGAACAGAGAAAGGCGGTGCGGGCTGGGTACGATCCCGACATCCTCCCGCCTGACCTGATTACATTCAGCAAGGACGCGGCGGAGCTCTTGGCTGACCTGCAGTCCCGCAACGAGCGGATGTTTCTTCTCACTTTCACGGTGGTAAACCTTGCCCCTACCCGCCAGCGGCTGGAAAACGATGTTTTTACCGTGAGCGGTATCGCACAGAAATACAACTGCTCCTTAAAGCGGCTGGACTGGCAACAGGAACAGGGCTTTGTGTCCTCGCTGGCTCTCGGCTATAACGAGGTGGAGATCCAGCGTGGCATGACAACCAGCTCCACGGCCATTTTCATTCCCTTTATGACCAGGGAGCTGCGGATGGGCGGGCAGGCCCTCTACTACGGCATGAACGCCCTTTCTCACAATGTCATTATGGCTGACCGCAAAAAGCTGAAGTCGGCCAACGGCTTGTATCTTGGCTCTACGGGCTCGGGAAAATCCTTTGCGGCGAAAAGGGAGCTCTTAAATGTATTCCTTGCCACAAATGACCGCATTGTGATTGTCGATCCGATGGGCGAATATGTCCCGCTGGCCCGTAGGCTGGGCGACCAGGCGCAAGTGATTGAAATTTCCCCGGACAGCCCCCATCACTTAAACCCGATGGATGTGGAGCTCAATATGACCGCTGGGGAGAGTCCGCTTTCCATGAAGGCGGATTTTTTGTTGTCCCTGTGCGAGTTGGTGGTGGGCGGCAAGGAGGGCTTACAGCCCATTGAAAAAACCGTCATTGACCGCTGTGTGCGGCTGGTCTACCGGGAGCAGGCCCTGGGGATTGCTACGGAGCGGACGCCGCTTTTGCAGGATTTGTATGAGGAGCTTTTGCGCCAGCCGGAGCCGGAGGCCCGCCGTGTGGCAACGGCCCTGGAGCTCTACTGTACCGGCTCCCTCAATCTCTTTAACCATCCGACCAATGTGAAAACGGACAAACGGGTGGTGTGCATTGTGTTAAAGAACATGGGAGAAAACCTCCGCAAGATTGCCATGCACATCACAAACGAGTTTGTCTCCCAGGCGGTGGACGCCAACTTCCGGGAGGGCGTGGCGACCTGGTGCTACTTCGACGAGTTCCATGTCCTGCTCCGCGATCCGCTGACGGCCAGCTACTTTGTGGCGGTCTGGAAGATGCTCCGCAAAAAAGGCTGTGTCCCCAGCGCACTTACGCAGAATGTGAAAGACCTTTTGGCCAGCCGGGAGATTGAGAACATTTTGGACAACACGGACTTTATGATCCTTTTGTCCCAGGCCCAGAGTGACCGGACGATTTTGGCAAAACAGCTCGGTATTTCCGAGCATCAGCTTTCCTACATTACCCACTCTAATTCCGGCGAGGGCCTGCTGTTCTATGGGAATGTGACCATTCCCTTTGTGGATCGGTTCCCCCGCGGGGAGATCTATGACCTGCTGACGACCCGCCCGGAGGATATGAAGAATGAAACGAAAACCGAATAACGGCGCGGGCCCGGGCGGGGCTGGCGCAGGAAACACCGGGGGCACTTCGGGACAAAGTGTCCCAAAGTCCCCGAAATCAAAATTCCGGCAGAAAAGCCAGCAGGAACAGGCGGCGGCGTCCAAGCTCCGCATGGAAAAGCGTGGGGAAAAGCTGGAGGCCGCCAAAGAAAAGCTGGCGAAACAGAAACCGCCCAAAAAGCCGGGCCCGGTTAAGCGTGTGGGCCGGGTGGCCAGCAGCTCCGTCCACGGCTTTGTGCATGGCAAGATTTACGAAAACGAGCACGAAAATGTGGGCATCGAAGGGGCCCACCGCTCCGAGCTGGCGGGCGAGGCCGTCCTGCGGCATGGCTCCCGGTATGTGAGACGGAAAATCCGGGAACACCCGGCAAAGGCTGTCCAGCGGGCCGAGTCCAAATATATCAAGGCTACAGCGGACTATCACTTTCACACCGCCGCCCAGGAGCACCCGGAGCTTTCTAAAAATGCCCTGTCCCGCTACTGGCAGAAACGGCGGCTCCGCAGACGGTATCAAAAGCAGGCAAAGGAGGCCGCCAAACACGGGGCCCAGGCCGCCGGGAAAACGGCTGTAACTACGGAAAAACTGGCGGCCCGTGCGGTGGGCTTTGTAAAACGCCATCCCGTGGGCTGTCTGCTGGCTCCGGCCTGCGTCCTGCTTATGCTGGTGATGCAGTCCTGCTCGTCCTCCCTTGTCACGCTGGGGAACAGTACCATCGGCGCGGTGGGGGCCAGCACCTACCCTTGCGAGGATGGGGATCTGCTTGGAGCTGAGTCCGCCTACTGCGGTTTAGAGGCGGAGCTTTCCGGCTATCTGGACAGCTACGAGAGCACCCACGATTATGACGAGTACCATTTTGACCTGGACGGGATCGAACACGATCCCTATGTGCTGTTGTCCCTTTTGTGTTCGCTCCATGAGGGGCAGTGGAAGCTTGACCAGGTGGAGGGCTCCCTGCAAATGCTCTTTGACCACCAGTACATTCTGACTGAGGATGTGGTGGTGGAGGTGCGCTACCGGACGGAAACCCGCACCGACAGCGAGGGCAACGATTACGATGTGGAAGTCCCCTACAATTACTACATCTGCTATGTGACGCTGGAAAATAAAAACCTGTCCCATCTGCCCGTCTATCTGTTGAGCGAGGATCAGATGTCCCGGTACGCTATCTACATGGCAACGCTGGGAAACCGCCCCGACCTGTTTCCCGGCTCCGAGTATGTGGGAAAGTACACCGAAACGCCGGACGGCTACGAAGTGCCTGGGGAATATCTGGACGATGAAACCTTTGCCGCCATGCTCTCCGAGGCGCAGAAATACATCGGCTATCCCTATGTGTGGGGCGGCTCCAGCCCGTCCACTTCCTTTGACTGCTCCGGCTATGTGTCCTGGGTGATCAATCACTCCGGCTGGAATGTGGGCCGCCTGGGGGCCCAGGGGCTCTATAACATCTGTACGCCGACCAGCAGTCCGAAACCCGGCGATCTGGTCTTTTTCAAAGGCACTTATGACACGCCGGGGGTGAGCCATTGTGGGATTTATGTGGGCGACAATACAATGTTGCATTGTGGAGATCCCATCGGCTACGCAAACCTAAATACAAGCTACTGGCAGTCTCATTTCTACGCCTACGGGCGTTTACCATGATTGGAGGTTATCTATGGCAACGGCAAAAAGCGCGAAAATCCAGGCCGAAATTGATAAGGTCAAGGCCAAAATCAGCGAACAGCAGGCCCGGCTCAAGGAGCTGGAGCAGAAAAAGCTGGAGGCGGAAAACAGCGAGATCGTGGATATTGTGCGGGGCATGAGCATCCCCCTGGCGGAGCTCCCGCTCCTGTTTGAAAAGCTGAAAGGCGATGGAGCTTTGGGACAAATTGTCCCGAAGTCCGGGGCCGAAGGAAAGTCCAGCTAAGAAATGTCAATAGGTAAAATGAAAAATGTTTAAAAAGTTTTTT